>BFBZ01000008.1_pt427 | contig 260383 bp, 229 predicted proteins | sample 1888401 | NCBI WGS metagenome assembly BFBZ01 (sample SAMD00112614, study PRJDB3348) | symbiont metagenome | host: Chara braunii
TCGCTGAGCCACTTGGCATCGGCGACCGTGACCACGGCATCGAGCCGGGCGTTCTTCTGCACGTCCTCGTCGACGAAGAAGGTCTGCGCGACCGGCGCCGGATCGGCAAGCCCGGTGGTCTCGACGATGATGGCGTCGAACTTGCCCTTGCGCTTCATCAGCCCGTCCATGATGCGGACGAGGTCGCCGCGCACCGTGCAGCAGACGCAGCCATTGTTCATCTCGAACACTTCCTCATCGGCGCCGATGATGAGGTCGTTGTCGATGCCGATCTCGCCGAATTCGTTGACGATCACCGCGTATTTCTTGCCGTGGTTCTCCGACAGGATGCGGTTCAGCAGCGTGGTCTTGCCGGCGCCGAGATAACCCGTCAGCACGGTCACTGGAATCTTTTGCGAGGCTTCAGCCATGACAACTCCGAAAGGAACTTGAAAGGCGCTCAACCCCGCAGCAGGGAGGCCCCTGCCCTAGTCGGCGAGCGCGCTGGTCAGGGCCTTTATATTGTGCCTGACCATATCAATGTAAGTGGGTGCCGGGCCCTTTTCGCCCGTCAAACTGTCCGAATACAGGGTGCCGCCGACCTTGGCCCCGGTCTCGGCCGCGATCCGCTGGATCAGGCGCGGATCGGTGATGTTTTCAAGAAAAACTGCCGGAATTTTCGCGTCCCTGATCTGGGCGATGATGGCGGCAATATCGCGTGCGCTGGGCTCGGCATCGGTGGAGACGCTGAGCGGCGAGAAGAACGTCACCCCATAGGCGTCGGCGAAATAGCCGAACGCCCCGTGGGTCGAGATCACCTTGCGCCGGGCCTCCGGTATTTTCGCCACCGCCTCATGCAGTTCGCGATCGAGCACTTCCAGCTTGGCGAGATAGGCGTCGGCATTGGCCTTGAAGATAGCGGCCTGGTCGGGGGCCACCGCGATCAGCCCGTCGCGGATATTGACGACGTAGATCTTCGCATTGGCCACCGACTGCCAGGCATGCGGATCGTCATGCCCGCCCATCTTCCGTGGCATGATCGCCTTGGTGGCCACAATGACCGGCGCCTTGCTGCCGGAGGCCTGCAACAGCCGCGGCATCCAGCCCTCGAAGCCGAGGCCGTTGATGACCAGCAGGCGGGCGTCCGCGACCTTCTTGGCATCCGCCGGCGTCGGAGCGTAGACATGGGCATCACCGTCGGGCCCGACCAGCGCGGTGACATCGACCCGGTCGCCGCCGACGTTCCGCACCATGTCGGCCAGGATCGAGAAGCTCGCCACCACATTGATGCGATCGGCGGCACGCGCCGATCCGCTTGCCAGCGCCAGCGCCAGACAGATCAAACCAAACAAACGCCGCATGATTACGCCTCGAGATGTCGGCCAGGAAACAACTGCCGCACCAGGCCGCTGACATTGCCGAACAGCAGCGACACGATATAGAGCCCCGCCGCGACCAGGATGATCGCCGGGCCGGAGGGGATGCGGGTCTGGTACGACAGCACGAGCCCGGCATAGCCGGACAACATCGCGCTCGCAACCGCGATGCAGATCATCGTGGTGATGTCGCGCGACCAGAACCGCGCGATGCCCGCGGGCAGGATCATCAACCCGACGCCGAGCAGCGTGCCGAGCGCATGGAAGCCGTTGACGAGGTTGACCACGACCAGCGCGAGGAAGGCAAGATGCGCCGGCGCGCCGGCCCGGCTCACGGTGCGCAGGAAGATCGGATCGACGCACTCGATCACCAGCGGCCGATAGATCACCGCCAGCACCAAAAGCGTGATGGTGGCGTTGAACGCGATCACCAGCAGCGTCTGGTCGTCCATCGCCAGGATGTTGCCGAACAGCACGTGCAGCAGGTCGATATTGGTGCCTTTGATCGAGACGATGGTGACGCCGAGCGCGAGCGAGACCAGATAGAAGGTCGCGAGCGAGGCGTCCTCCTTCAATTCGGTGGTGCGGGCGACGAGGCCTGCGAGCAGTGCCACGGTGAAGCCCGCGACCAGGCCGCCGGTCGTCATCGCGAACAGATTGAGCCCGGAGATCAGGAAGCCGATCGCAGCCCCCGGCAGAATCGCATGCGCCATGGCGTCGCCGACCAGGCTCATCCGTCGCAGCATCAGGAACACGCCGATCGGCGCACCGCCGAGCGACAGCGCGATCACGGCCGCCAGCGCGCGGCGCATGAATTCGAATTCGGTGAAGGGCGTGATCAGCGCGTCTGATAGCATCGGCGTCAGGCAGCCCTCGAGCGCGGATCGACGGCGCAGGCGGCGGCACCGTCGTCGAACGCCTCGCACATCTTCATCGCGACCATCAGATTGTCCGCGGTCAGCGTCTGCGCGGTCGGACCCCATTCGACCGGACCGCGCGCCAGCAGCAGCGTTTCCGGGAAATTGTTGCGCACCATGTCGAGGTCATGCAGCGCAGCCAGCACGGTGCGGCCCTCGCCGTTCCAGCGCTTCACCAGCGCGAGCAGATCGGCCGTGGTCTTGGCGTCGATGGCGTTGAAGGGTTCGTCGAGCACGATCAGGCGGGCGTCCTGCAACAGCACGCGTGCGAACAGCATGCGCTGGGTCTGACCGCCGGACAGCGTGCCGATCGGGCGGTTCTCGAAGCCGTTGAGGCCGACCGCGGCGAGCGCCGCCAGGATCTTGTCGCGCGCAGCCCTGCCGATGCCGCCGAAGAAGCCGGTCGAGCGCCACAGCCCGGTGCCGACGAAATCGAACACCGAGATCGGGAACGTGCGGTCGATGTCGGCGGATTGCGGCAGATAGGCGATGTCGCGGTGGTCCAACCCGTCGAGATCGATCGCGCCGGACAGCGGCTTGAGCACGCCGGCGATGCCGCGCAGCAGCGTCGACTTGCCAGCACCATTCGGGCCGATCACGGCCAGCAGCGCACCGGCCTCGACGGCGCCGGTAAGATGGTGCACGGCCGGGTGGCGGTCATAGCCGAGGGTGACGTCGCGGAAGGTGACAAGAGCAGCCACGGGTGTCACCTCATCGCCAGCCAGACCACGGCCCACAGGCAGGCGCTGACCGCCAGCGCCGCCAGCAGGCGGGCTGGTACGGGCATCCGCAGGATCGACCAGGGCGCCGCCTGGGCCGGATGCGCGGCTGGGCCGTGGCTGTGCCCGTGGGGATGGGCGTGGCCGTGATGGTGGTGGTCGTGGGTGTGCGTATGCGCCATGGCCAGACTGTTATATTATAACATAACGCGAGTCCACAAAGCAGGAACTCATGGCCGACCCGCGAAATCGTGGGAGATTCGAGCGGGGGATGAGGCGATTTCACCGGGACGGAACCGGCGGAGACGAACCCAGGGCCAAGCCATGGAAACATGCCGCCGGCCGACCAATACGGACCAGTCGAGCGGCAACCGGTGTGTAGTTCTCTCCGGGGTAATGGGTCCTGGCTTTCGCCAGAACGACGATGGGGATGGTTCTCTATTCAAGATGTCGAACGCGCGGTGTCGTCACCCGCGCATAGCTTTCGCGGGCGATCCAACGGAGTAGCCCGAGTTCTGTCCATTCGTCGTCCCGGCGAAGGCCGGGAGGTGGATTCACACTCGAAGTGCAACACTTGAGCAGCAAAGACCTCTGTCGGGGTCTTGAAGTCAAGGCATTTGCGCGGGGTGTTGTTGTAGGCGGCGATGGACTTGCGAAGGCGGCGGGTCGGCAGCTTCTCAAGGTCGGTGTTGCGCGGGATGAAGCGGCGCATGCGGCCGATGGCGTTCTCGATGCCACCTTTCTGCCAGGGGGCGTGGGGATCGCAGAAGAACGTCTTGATCAAGAGGCTTTGCAAGGAACACATCTATGCGAACTCGAGACCGTTGTCGAAGGTGACGGTCCGGCGGATCGGTTGTGGCAGGACCTCGAACAGGCGCACGAGATGGTGGGCGACGCCGGAGGCGAGCTTGCTTGCGAGGGGGACGCCGAGCAACAGGCGGGAGGKGCGCTCATGCACGGCCAAGATCTGCTGACCGTATTTGGAGAACATCATGAGGTCGGCCTCCCAATGGCCCGGGGTCTTGCGATCGGCGACCTCGATGGGACGCTGATCCAGCGAAACACGGCCTTCGATGAAGCTTGCGGGACTGCCGCCCCGCTTGCCGCGACGACCGCGCTTGCTCTTGCCGCGCGGCAAATAGCGTCGCCAGCTGAAGTCCGAGGTGCGGGTGAGCTGGGCATAGATGAAGCGGTAGATGCTCTCATAGGAGATCACCCTGCGGCCGTGCTCACGCGCCAGCCGGCCGGCGACCTGCTCGGGCGACCAGCCCCGACCAAGACGTTCCAACACCGCGCGGCGCAGGCCGGGCTCTCGTTCGAGGCGAGAGCCCGTCCAGCGCCGCGCTCGCATCTGTTGCTGGGCATAGCTGGGCTTGTAACCGACCTGAACGCCAGAATTGCGGTTCAGCTCCCGAGAGATCGTTGATGGCGGGCGATCCAAAGCTGCCGCGATTTGCCGGATCGAGCTGCCACCGGCCGAAAGCCTGGCAATCTCGCATCGCTCCTCCAGGCAGAGCTGCTTGTAAGTCCGCCCCATGGCAACACCTCCAGATGGAAGTGTTGCACTTCGTTTGGGAACTCAGGGGACCCATACACCGCAGCAGATATTGTGAGCGGGACTCGTCGTTCCAGCCTTGCGCGCCAGTCAACATTGGTGGTTATGGGTCCCGGCCTTCGCCGGGACGACGCTGCACCGTCATGGCGCATCTCATCTCCGGGTCATCGCCCGGCATGCCGCCTCCGCTAAAGCTCAGCGAAACCCATCCTGTAGTTCCTGACCAACCCTACGCCGGCGGCAGGCCGAGCGACTGGGCGGCCTCCATCCAGACCGGCAGCTCGCGCTGATACAGCGCGTTGCTCTCCTTGAAACCGATCGCGGGCTCCAGCACGAAGGTCGCGAGAACCTCCTTCACCTTCGGATCGTTGTTGGCGGCGACACACAACTCGGACAACCGGTCGACGATCGGCTGCGGCGTCGCCTTCGGCACCGCCCAGCCGGAGAAGCCGCTCACGGTGAAGAATTTCGACGTCGCGCCCTGTTCGGGCAGCGTCGCGATCTCCGGGATCGTGCCGACCTTCTTCGCATGCACGGCGAACACCACGCCGCGGTTGCTTTGCAGGACGGTTTGCGCCGCGGTGTAACTGCCCATCGCGACATCGAGCGTGCCTTCCGCAAGGCCGGTCCACATCGGCGCTTCGCCGCGATAATGGATCGGCTCGATGCTGAGGCCGTATTGCTTGTTGAGCTCGTTGACCGTCATGTGTGGGGCGGAGCCCGCGCTGTAGGTACCGAAATTCACCTTGCCGCTGCTCCGCGCATAGGCGACGAACTCCGCCAGCGTCTTGACGCCGAGCTTCGGGCTCGCGACCAGCAGGAGCCCGCCGCCCGGGATGACACTGACCAGCGTCAAATCCTTGTCCATGTCGTAGCCGGGATTCTTCATCATCGCGCGGTTCATCACGTAGGTCGTCGAGATCGAGCACAGGATGGTGTGTCCGTCGGGCGCGGCGCGCGCGACTTCAGCGGCGCCGATCGAGCCCGAAGCGCCCGCCTTGTTCTCGATCACGACGGTCTGCCCGACCTGCCTTGCGATGAATTCGCCGAACGCGCGCGCCAGAAGGTCGGTCTGGCCGCCTGCCGGATAGCTGCAAATCATGCGGATCTGCCGCGACGGCCAGGTGCCTTGCGCTACGGCTCCGCGCGACAGCAAAGGCAGCGCAGCTGTCGCCGCTCCGGCAGCGATGATGTGGCGGCGGCTGAATTTGGTTGGCATGCAAGTCCCTCCCCGATTTTTTGGTGAGGGTAGCGCATTGCCCGATCCCAGCTACGGGACAGATTGGCGCAGCGGCCGCGGTCGCGCTCACCCGGCTTCTCTGCTCGGAGTCATCGTGCCTAGAACGGGTAGTAGCGGATCTGGGTCATGATGATGTGGTCGTCGGTCTTCGGCGCGCCACCGACACCCTGAAAGGCGAAGCGCTGGGTGTAGGAATACTGCGCGCCGGCCTTGATGGTGCCGTAGGCGCCCTTGAAGATCGTGTCGTAGAACCCCGCAGTGTATTGCCTGACCTCCGACGTGTTGCCGTTGCAGGTGGCAGCCGGCGAGTTCTCGATGTTGCAGCCGAGGTTGTTGTAGAGCGGATTGCCGTAACCGAACGGCACCGTGCCAACATCGGAGAACGTCGCCTTGGTCTTCTCGAGACCGGCATAGGCATAGAGATCGAGCGACGGCGTGGTGTGCCAGACCGAACCGACCAGGAAGGCCGTGATCGGCAGCGGCTGGATCGAGCCGTCCTGGCGCAGCGTCGCGTCGGGGAACGGGGTTGCCGTGAAACGGCCGAGCGCGCCGTAGGAGGCCGAGGCCTGCACTTCCAGCGTCTTCGGCACGATCTCGGCCGAGAGGTGGCCGCCGAAGCTCACCGTGTTGACGTCATGGTTGGCGAAATTGAAGCGATCGTAGAAATCACGATACATCGCCCACGCCTCGACATGCAGCTTGTAGGGCCCGAGCCGCGGGTCCGACGCTCCCTTCACGGTGAGGTCCGGAACGTGATTGAGGCTGACATTGTTCAGGCTGTTGAAGAAGCTGCCGCCCGGGCCGGTCAGATTGACCAGCAGGTTCGGATTGAGCACGCCCTGCGGCCCGACCGCCGGCGTACCGACCAGCGGCGTGTTGCCGCCGAAGAAGGACGACTGCGGATTCTCGGCCGAGACCGCGAGCTTGAACTCGGGGCCGATGTCCTGCCAGACCCGCAGACCCGGTTGCCGTGCGCCGAGGAAACCCGGCACCAGTTCGAAATCGATCACGCCGGGCGTATCCGCGCCGCGCGGATCGATGCCCGCCTTGCTCGGCGTGTTCAGCGACCAGGACTGGCCGGCGAGGACATGGAAACCGAGATCGGTGCGGTCGATCTCGACGCTGGCCTGCCGCAGCCGCGGATTGAACGAATTGGTCGCGACCGAATTCGCGGTCTGTGCCGCGCCCTCGAAATCGAGTTCGCCATAACCGGCGATGTGAATGTCCGACGTTGCGTTGGCTTCGGCAAGCACCGAGAAGCGGGTCTGGCGCGCGGTGAAGCGCGATTCGCCGGTGTTGTAGTTCTTGCTCTGCGGGAACGGGATGAAGTTGAAGACCGAGCCCGAATCGGAGGCGAGATTGCGGCTGCGGTAGATGCCGGTGAGATCGACCCAGCCGCCGAAGGTGAAGCTGACGCCCCGGTAGCACAGCTTGCCCGACGCGCAAGGATCGAACGGCACCGGCGCTTTCGCCGTCATCTGCGCGCTCTGCATTGCGCTTTGCCGTGCCGCCAGCGCCTCCTCTTTCTTCGCCTGAGTCTCCATGCGCTGCTCGAGCTGCTTCAGGCGCGCCTTCAGCGCGCGCAGCTCGGACGCATCGTCGTCCGCCAACACCGGCCCCGCCGACAACAGCATGCTGCCGAGCAGAATTCCCCCGAGAATTCGCATCGCTCCCTCCCATGTGAGGATTGTTTCCTCAGGCGTGAGAGAGCGGCGGTCAGGCGACGATATTCGCGGCGGCCCGCAACATTGCGGTCACGTTTTCCTCATCGCGGCAGCGGGAATAGTTTGCGGCAACGGACGATATCGCGCGCGGGAGTGTGCAGAGTGGCTTGGCGCGTAGGGGAGATTAGCCGAAGGCGTCATGCACCGTCTTGAACGACCATGCAAAGCGGCGGATTACGCCAACGCTAATCCGCCCTACAGAGCCGGCATGCACCGCTCAGAACAGCGGCGGAATCTGCGCGACTTTCAGCGGACCCAGGAACACCGCGCCGTCGGCGAAGCGCAGCGGAAAGCTGCGCGCCTTCTTGCCTTCGAGCGTCGCCTCGGTGCCGAGCGAATTGATGCCGGCGGAGATGCCGGCATTGGCGTTCTGCTTGATCACCTTGCCGAGGCCCGGAATCGCGCGATCCAGCGCGCCGAAAAGATTGCTGATGTCCTGGCTCTTCACGCCCGGCGCGACACGATCGAGGGTCGACTGCGGCACGCCGTCGTCCAGCATCTTGTCGATGCCGAGCGCAGGGATCACGCGCTCGAGGCCGGCGACCGTCATCTGCAACTCGCCCTCGATGCGGCCTTGCGCGTTGAGGCGGAGCGTGCCGGCCGCGACCGACAGCACGTCACCCTGCTCGATCCGCGATTGCTGGATCTCGACGCTGCCGCCGGCGGCCTGAATCTCGCGGAAGCGATCCGGCCACGGCTTCGGCGAGAAATCCTTCAACCCGTTGAGCCGCGCATGGATGTCGGCGTTGAACGGCTGGGTGAGCAGCGGATGCACCTCCTGCAAGGTGCCGCCATTGATCTGCAACACGGTCTCGATCGCGGGATTGTCCGGCGCCGAGCCGTCGACCTGCCGGCCATGCAGCTCGATGTGATTGACTCGCATCAGCGGCGTCGGCGCGGGACCGCCGGTGCGGTCGATGGCGAGATCGTCGAACACCAGCGAGGCGCGCTGCGGCACCGCCGGCAGGCCGACCACGCTGCTGCGGCCGAGGCGCCAATTCACCGACAACGTCGGCTGCGCGTTGCGCTCGGCGATCGTGGCCGGGCCCTTGAACTCCGCGATCACGAGCTTGGGATCATAGATCTGCGCCACGACCAGGATCTCGGCGAGCCGCGCCACGAACGACATCTGCGGCGAGGCCGTCTGCGACACCAGCATCACGCTGGGCTGCTCGCAGCGGATCTCGAGCCGGAACGGGTAACCCGCCACCGAGCGATTGGCGCAATCATAGACCCGGCCGGCCTTCGCCTCCTGCGCACGCCAGGCATCGGCCTGGACGCCTACCTGCGAGGCGGCGAAGAACCAGAAACCGCTCCACAGCACTGCGGCAATCAGGACCGCGACAGGGACGGCATAGAGGCCGAAGCGCGAGCGGCGGCGGGGAGCGGAGGTCAAATCGGACATGCGGCGTCCTTTGAAGCGCGAATTTGTCAAAATCGAAGCGGCGGCAAAACTTGAGCAACCGTAAGCCTTGAGCAACCATCGGAAACATCACGGAATTTGCTTCGCTTCGACGGCGTGTTCTGCTAGCCCATCAGCGCGATGTCAGCAAATCTCCCCGATCCCGAATCCACCGATAACGACCTCTGGGTGTTCGGCTACGGCTCGCTGATGTGGAAACCGGGCTTCGAATTCCTCGAGCAGGTGCCGGCCCGGCTGATCGGCGAGCATCGCGCGCTCTGCGTCTATTCCTTCGACCATCGCGGCACGCCGGAGAAGCCGGGGCTGGTGCTCGGGCTCGACCGCGGCGGCGCCTGCCGCGGCGTTGCGTTCCGCGTCGCCGCCCGCCTGCGCCACGACACCATCGCCTATTTGCGGGCGCGCGAGCAGACCACCCATGTTTATCGCGAGGTGATGCGCTCGGTGTGGCTGGAGAACGAGGCGCGGCAGCGCGTCTCCGCGCTGGCCTATGTGGTCGATCGCGGCCATGTGCAATATGCCGGCCGGCTGTCGCTGACGGAACAGCTGCGCTTCGTGCAGCAGGGCCACGGCCGCTCGGGCAACAACCGCGACTATGTGCTCTCGACCGTGGCCTCGATCGAGAAGCAGGGCCTTCGCGACGCGCAATTGCACCAGCTCGCGGCGATGCTGCACGCCGCCGGCACGCAGCATCGGGATGCGCATGCGGCGGGCGGGCTCGATCCAGCCTGAGCGCGCCGTTGGCGCTGATCCCATGGGTTGAGGAACCGGGTTGTTGAAGTTTCGCCACGGCGCGAACAACATTGTGGTCTCAATTTCCGGTCGCTGGAATGGAACGACCGGAATGCGCCTCTCATTGCCCAAGCTCGCCGCGATCGGCCTGCTGTTGCTGCTCAACACGCCATCCCATGCCGGTCTGAGAGAGGATGGCGCGGCCTGCGACGCCAAGGATTCGCACCCGGAGCTCGCGATCCCTGCCTGCACGCGGCTGATCGCGGTCAATCCCAGGGGACGCGACCTCGCCATCACCTATTACAACCGCGCGCTCGCCTGGCATAACAAGGGCGATCTGGAAAAGGCCAAGTCGGATTACGATCAGTCGATCGCGATCAATCCGGCGTTTGCGCCGTCCTATGGCCAGCGCGCCAAGGTCTTCCTGCAAACCCAGGACTACGACCGCGCGCTGAGCGACTTCGATCAAGCGATTCGGCTGAAGCCCGCCGGTCCGTTCAGCGCCGGCTGGTTCAACAATCGCGCGGAGGTGTCCGTCGCAACCGGCGACTATGATCGCGCGCTGGCCGATTACGGCAAATCAATCGAGCTCGATCCCAACTCGTGGTACGCCTATGTCAATCGGGCGCTGGTGTACGATTTCCGCGGCAAGGACCGGCTCGCGGCGCTGCATTGCCAGAATGCGATCAAGGTCGCGCCGCGCGCAGGCGGCCCCTATTTTTGCCGGGCCGTCATCGAGGTCAGCGCCGGCGACATCGACAATGCCTCGCGCGACATCGAGCGCGCGATCACCATTCAGGGCGACCAGGCTGCGTTCTACTCGCTGCGCGGCCTGACGCTGGCCAGCAAGGGCGAGCTCGATCAGGCCATCCGCGACTACGACCACGCCACGCAGCTCGATGCGCAGGGCGCGCTGAACTACGCACGGCGGGGGCTCGCCGACGAGAAGAAGGGCGATGTCGACGGTGCACGCACCGACTTCCGGCACGCACTCGACGTCCTCGGTCTCGATCAGCTCGACCGCACGCAGGGCCAGCGTATCGCCAGGGATGGCCTGCAACGGCTCGACAAGGTCGCCGCCACGGACAAGAGCGTGATTGCGGATCACGCCGCGGCCAAGCCGGTTCCTGCGCTCACGGCCGCAGTGCCGGTTGCGCCGGTCGGCGCGGGCCAGAAGCCAGCGACGACGGAGCGGCGCGTCGCCCTGGTCGTGGGCAACTCGAAATACCGCTCGGTGCCGGTGCTGCCGAACCCCAGCCAGGATGCGACAGCGATCGCAGATACACTGCGCGCCGTGGGCTTCCAGGACGTCCGTCTCGTCACCGACGCCACGCGCGACAGCCTGGTCGAGGCCCTCAAATCATTCGCCAACGCCGCCGACGGCGCCGACTGGGCCGTGGTCTACTATGCCGGTCACGGCATGGAGATGGCAGGCGAGAACTATCTGGTGCCGGTCGACGCCAAGCTCGCCACCGACCGCGACGTGCCGTTCGAGGCGGTCGCCCTGACCCAGGTGATGGGCGCCACCGAAGGCGCGCGCAAGCTGCATCTCGTTATTCTCGACGCTTGCCGCGACAATCCGTTCGCCAACCAGATCAAGCGCACCGTCGCGTCGCGGTCCATCGGACGGGGCCTGGCCCAGGTCGAGCCCGACAGCGGCACGCTGGTGGTCTACGCCGCCAAGCACGGCCAGGTCGCGCTCGACGGCGACGGCGCTCACAGCCCGTTCGTGACCGCGCTGATCAAGCGCATGCAGACGCCGCGGATCGAGATCCGCAAACTGTTCGACCTCGTGCGCGACGACGTCATGGCCGCGACCGATCGCCGGCAGCAGCCCTTCAGCTATGGCTCGGTGCCGGGTAGCGAAGATTTCTACTTCGTCAGCGCGAGCCAGAACGCGGCGAAATAGGCTGGATGCAATGACCACCGGGATGTCCAGATTGCGCAGCGACGACCCGCTCGCCGCGGAGCTGACCGCGGCGATCAAGGGCGGTGAGGCTGAGCGCTTGCGCGCGCTGCTCGCCGCGCATCCCGAGCTGGCGCGCTGCGTGGTCGAGGATGCGAAGGGCGGCGGACGGACGCCACTGCATCTGTTGGCCGACTGGCCGGGCCACAATCCCAACGCGGCCGCGGTCGTGCAGATCCTCACTACTGCCGGCGCCGCTCTCGATGCACCGGCGGTCGCGATGTGGCATCGCGAAACGCCGCTGCACTGGGCCGCCAGCAACGACGACGTGGCGCTGATCGACGCGCTGCTCGATGCCGGCGCCGATCTCGAGCATGAGGGATCGTCGATCGATGGTGCCTCGCCGCTGTCGTCGGCGGTCGGCTACGGCCAATGGGCGGCGGCACGGCGGCTGGTCGATCGCGGCGCGCGGACACAGCTGTGGCACGAGGCGGCGCTCGGCATGCTGCCGCAGATCACCCGCCGGCTCGCGGCTGCGGCGCTGCCGGCCGATCAGCTCTCAGGACCATTCTGGAACGCCTGCCATGGCGGGCAACTCGCCGCGGCGGAGGTTCTGCTCGCGCACGGCGCCGACCTCGACTGGCCCGCGCCCTGGTCCGGACAAACACCGCTCGACATCGCCGAACAGGTGGAGTGTCGCGAGGTCGTGGCCTGGCTGCTCGAACGCGGCGCCATGCGCGCAAGCAAGAATACCGCGGGCTGAGCGACCCGGAAGGATCGCGCCGCAAATCCGGTCCGGCCTTTGTCGCGACCATGCAAATCGCGGCGGAGGTGTGGCAGCGCGCCGTGACATTTGGGCTTTTGCATCGCGGCGCGGACGGATAGAAGCTGATCCGCAAATGCCGTCGCTGATGTCATGAACCTCTCCGCCCCCTTTGTCCGCCGGCCGGTCGGCACCACGCTACTGTCGATTGGACTGGTGGTGGCGGGCATCATTGCGTTCTTCAAGCTGCCGGTATCGCCGCTGCCCGACATCGACATCCCGACCATCATGGTACAGGCAACTTTGCCCGGCGCCAGCCCGGCCGACGTCGCCGCCACGGTGGCGAGCCCGCTGGAGCGGCATCTCGGCCAGATCGCCAGCGTGACCGAGATGACGTCGCAGTCGTCGCTCGGCTCGGCCGTCATCGTGCTGCAATTCGACATCGACCGCGACATCAAYGGCGCCGCGCGCGACGTGCAGGCCGCGATCAACGCGGCGCGCGCCGACCTGCCAACCAATTTGCGCGCCAATCCGACCTACCGCAARTTCAACCCGGCCTCGGCGCCGATCCTGATCTACACCTTGACCTCGGATACGCTGACCCCGGCCGAGCTCTATGACGCCGCCTCGACCGTGCTGGCGCAGAAGCTGTCGCAGGTCGAAGGCGTCGGCCAGGTCTCGGTCGGCGGCGGTTCGCTGCCCGCGGTGCGGGTCGAGCTGATCCCGCCGGCGCTCAACAAATACGGCATCGGGCTCGAAGACGTCCGCGCCGCGCTGTCGAGCGCCAACGCGCACAGCCCGAAGGGCGGCATCGACGTCGGCGGCCAACGCTACCAGATCTACGCCAACGACCAGGCGCGCAAGGCGGCCGACTACAAGCCGCTGGTCGTCGCCTACCGCAACGGCGGGCCGGTGCGGCTGACCGATGTCGGCGACGTCATCGATTCCGTGGAAAATGTCCGCACCCTCGGCCTTGCCGACGGCAAGCCGGCGATCGTGATGATCGTGTACCGGCAGCCCGGCGCCAACATCATCAAGATGGTCGACAAGGTGATGGGGCTGATGCCGCAGCTCAAGGCCTCGGTATCGCCGGCGATCGACATCAATCTGGCAATGGACCGCTCGAAGACGATTCGCGCCTCGCTGCACGACGTCGAGATCACGCTTTTGATCGCGGTCGCGCTGGTGATCCTGGTGGTGTTTGCATTCCTGCGCAATGCCCGCGCCACGCTGGTGCCGGTGGTGGCGGTCGGGGTGTCGCTGATCGCGACCTTCGCGGTGATGTACCTGCTCGGCTACAGCCTCGACATCTTCTCGCTGATGGCGTTGACGGTGGCGACCGGGTTCGTGGTCGACGACGCCATCGTGGTGCTGGAAAACATCACCCGCCACATGGATGCCGGAATGTCGCGGCTGGAGGCGACGCTGCTCGGCACCCGCGAGGTCGGCTTCACCGTGCTGTCGATGAGCGTATCGCTKGTCGCGGTATTCGTGCCRATCCTGTTCATGGGCAGCCTGGTCGGCCGCCTGTTCCGTGAATTCGCCATGACCATCACGATTGCGATCGTGATCTCGCTGGTGGTCTCGCTGACCACGACGCCGATGATGTGCGCGGTGGTGCTGCGCAAGGAGGAGGCCGGCCAGCSGCAYGGCCTGATCTACCGGATCAGCGAGCGCGCCTTCGAGCTGATGCTGAGCGGCTACCGCGCGACGCTCGGCGTCGCGCTGCGCCATCCGCTGCTGGTGATGCTGATCCTCGCCTCAACGCTGTATCTGAACTTCCATCTCTACGCGGTGGTGCCGAAGGGCTTCGTGCCGCAGCAGGACACCGGGCTGCTGGTCGGCTCGATCCAGGCCGACCAGAGCACCTCGTTCCAGCTGATGCAGCGGAAGCTGACCCAGTTCATCGACATCGTGAAGTCGGATCCGGCGGTCGATACCGCGGTCGGCTTCACCGGCGGCGGAGGGGTCGGCCCCGGCGGCACCAACACCGGCACGGTGTTCGCCTCGCTGAAGCCGATGAACGAGCGCAGGCTACGCGCCGACAAGGTGATCGAGCGGCTGCGCGAGCCGCTCGCCAAGGTGGCCGGCGCCACCCTGTTCCTGCAATCGGTCGGCGATCTCGGCGCCGGCGGCCGCTCCGGCAACGCGGCCTATCAGTACACGCTGAAGGGCTCGACCTCCCAGGAGCTCAACGAATGGACGCCGAAGCTAGTCGCGGCGCTGCAAAAGGAGCCGACGCTCGCCGACGTCAACAGCGACCAGCAGAACAAGGCGCTGCAGGCCAACGTGGTCATCGACCGCGATGCCGCCTACCGGCTCGGCCTCAACATAGCTCAACTCGACAACACGCTGTATGACGCGTTCGGGCAGCGCCAGGTCTCGACCATCTTCGTCGCCCGTAACCAATATCACGTCATCATGGAGGTCGCGCCGCGCTTCTCGCAAGATCCGCAGACCCTGAAGGACGTCTACATCTCGAGCTCGGGCGTTTCGGCGACCGGCACGCAGTCGACCAACGCGGTGGCCGGAACGGTCTCCTCGTCGGCGCAGAAGAGCTCGGTCAGCTCGGTCGCCGCCAATGTGGTGCGCAACCAGGCGACCAACTCGATCGGCGCCACCGGCAGGGGCGTCGCCTCGACAGGCAGCGCGGTCTCGACCAGCGCGGCGACCATGATCCCGCTGTCGACGGTTGCCCGCTTCGAGCACGGCGAGACGCCGCTTTCCGTCAACCACCAGGATCTCCTGGTCGCCAGCACCATCTCGTTCAATCTGCCGCCGGGCGTCTCGCTGAGCACGGCAACCACCACGATCGAGAATGCGATGCRCGCSATCAACATGCCGGCGGGCATCAGCGGCGGGTTTGCCGGCTCCGCAAAAATCTTCCAGCARGCTCTCGCCAACGAGCTGTTCCTGATCCTGGCTGCGCTGGCGACGATCTACATCTCGCTCGGCATGCTCTATGAGAGCTACATCCACCCGCTGACCATCCTCTCCACCCTGCCCTCGGCCGGCGTCGGCGCGGTAGCGGCGCTGATGCTGTCGCACACCGAATTCGACCTGATCGGCGCCATCGGCGTGATCCTGCTGGTCGGCATCGTGAAAAAGAACGCCATCATGATGATCGACTTCGCGCTCGACGCCGAGCGCCAGCGCGGGCTGTCGTCGCGCGATGCGATCTACGAGGCCTGCCTGATGCGCTTCCGTCCGATCATGATGACGACGCTCGCCGCGCTGTTCGGCGCGGTGCCGCTGATGATCGGCCTCGGCGAAGGCAGCGAGTTGCGTCAGCCGCTCGGCATCGCGATTTTCGGCGGATTGATCCTGAGCCAGATCCTGACGCTCTACACCACGCCGGTAGTCTATCTCTATCTCGACCGCGCGCGGCTCTGGAGCCAGCGCCGCCGCGCCGCGCGGCGCGCAAGGCGGGCCGCAGCGTCGGGCGCCTCCTGACCAGCCGCGGCCGACGGCGCGTCGGCCGGCGCCCTCGGCAATCCTGGCTCAACCCTTGTATGCCCCCTGCACGCGGCTTCGTTATGACGGCGTCGCGCAAGGCATGATAGCGTTTGGCAAACCCCGGGAGGATGTCATGAAGACCTATCAGCTCTACATCAACGGCCAGTATGTCGATCCCGCCAATGGCGAGTGGTTCGAATCGATCGATCCCTATCGCGGCGAGGCCTGGGCGAGGATTCCCCGCGGCACTGCCGCCGATGCCGACAAGGCCGTGAAGGCCGCCAACGAGGCGATGTGGAACGGACCATGGGCCAAGATGACGGCGTCAGCGCGCGGCAAGGCGATGCGCAAGCTCGGCGACCTCGTTGCCGCCAATGCCGAGCGCCTCGCCGAGATCGAGGTGCGCGACAACGGCAAGCTGATGGCCGAGATGCTGGGCCAGTTGCGCTACCATCCGGAATGGTGGTGGTATTTCGGCGGCCTCGTCGACAAGCTCGAGGGCGGACTTGTGCCGATCGACAAGGCCGAGACCTTTGCCTACACCACGCATGAGCCGGTCGGCGTCGTCGCGGCGCTGACCGCCTGGAATTCGCCGCTGTTGTTCGTGGCTTGGAAATGCGCCGCAGCCCTCGCCGCAGGCTGCGCCGTGGTCGTGAAGCCGTCTGAATTTACGTCCGCCAGCACGCTGGAATTCGCCGCGCTGACCAAGGAGGCCGGGATTCCCGACGGCATCTTCAACGTGGTGACCGGCTTCGGCCCCGAAGCCGGCTCCGCGCTGATCTCCCATCCCGGCGTCGCCAAGATCACCTTCACCGGATCGGATACCACCGGCGCCAAGGTCTACGAGACCGCGGCCAAGAGTCTGAAGCGCGTCTCGCTCGAGCTCGGCGGCAAATCGCCGAACATCGTGTTCGAGGATGCCGACCTCACCGCGGCCGCCGCCGGCGCGATCTCCGGCATCTTCGCCGCCACCGGGCAGACCTGCATCGCCGGGTCGCGCCTGCTGGTGCAGAGCTCGATCAAGGAGAAATTCGTCGCGCGCGTGCTGGAGCTGGCGAAATCCGCCAAGATCGGCGACCCGATGCAGGCCGACACCAATGTCGGGCCGATCACGACGCCCGCGCAGTACAAGAAGGTACTCGACTACATCGACATCGCGAAAGCCGAGGGCGCCCGCTGCCTGCTCGGCGGGAAGCCTGCCTCCGGCGACGGCATCAAGGGCGGGCAATTCGTCGAGCCGACCATCTTCACCGATGTCGACAATTCGATGCGGATCGCGCGCGAGGAGGTGTTCGGACCGGTGCTGTCGATCATCTCGTTCGACACCGAGGAGGACGCGATCCGGATCGCCAACGACACCATCTACGGCCTCGCCGCCGGCATCTGGACCAAGGACCTCGCGCGCGCCATCCGCGTACCGAAGCAGCTCCGCGCCGGCACCGTGTGGGTCAACACCTACCGTGCCATCAGCTACATGATGCCGTTCGGCGGCATGAAGTTCTCCGGCGTCGGCCGCGAGAGCGGCATCGACGCGGTGCGCGAATATCAGGAGACCAAGAGCGTGTGGATCTCCACCGCGACCGACGTGCCGGCCAATCCGTTCGTGATGCGGTAAGGGCCCGCGGTGGCCTGGCTGCAAACTCGCCAAGGCACCGCGTCACATGACTGGACTTGCCGTCGCGCACCGCGCGGCGGCTCTGCGCCGAAGCGTTCCGGCCAGCATGACGAACGACGAGAGCATGAGGATCAGGGCGCTGAACAGAAACGTGGCCTGATAGCCGCGGCTATCGAACAGAACACCACCACCCGCCGCACCCGCGGTGATCGCCAGCTGAATCACCGCCACCATCAGGCCGCCGCCCGCCTCCGCGTCATCGGGTAACGCCTCGCTGAGCCAGGTCCACCAGCCGACCGGGGCGGCCGTGCCGATAAAGCCCCACAGGAACATCAGCGTCACCGTCGCGCCGAGCGAGGCACCAAATGCCGTCAGTGCGATGGCGATCACGGCCATCGCGAGCGGGATCAACATGAGGGACGTGTAGAGACGTTCGCGGATCACGAGGCCGATCAGCGACGTGCCGATCAGACCCGCGACGCCCATCACGAGCAACAGCGCCGAAATGGTCGTGACGTCGACGCGTGTCACGGTTTCGAGGAACGGCCGCAGATAGGTGAACAGCGCGAACTGGCCGAGGAAGAACAGGGCCGCCGCGAGCATGCCGTAGGGGACGCCGGGCCGGCGCAGGACCTTGAACGCGGCCGCCGCGCTCGCCCGCTCTTGGCTCGGCATTCTGGGAAGCGTGATGAACTGCCAGAGCAGGGTCAGCGCCGCGATCGGCACGACGCAGAAGAATGCGCCGCGCCAGCCGATATACTGACCGAGAAAGCTGCCAAGCGGCGCCGCAATCGTGGTCGCGAGGGCATTGCCGCCATTGAGCACCGCCAGCGCGCGCGGCAGATCCTTGGCCGGCACGATGCGGATCATCGTTGCGGCGGACATCGACCAGAAACCGCCGACGACCATGCCGACGAGCGCGCGCCCCGCCATGAAGACCGCGTAAGTGGGCGCGAACGCCACAACGACACCGGAGATCAGCATGACACCGGTCAGCCACAGCAGCACAGTGCGCCGATCGACACCGCGCGTCGCCGTCGAGATGAAGAGACTGGTCAGGATGGCGAAGAAGCCAGACACGGAGATGGCCTGCCCGGCCTGCCCTTCGGTCAACTCAAGGCCTCTGGCGATCGGCGTGAGCAGGCTCACCGGCATCCACTCGGTTGCGACGAGGGTCGAGGCGCACAAAGTGAGCGCAAAGACCGCGCTCCATGCGGCCATTGGCTGCGTTGTCTTTTGATCGATCGTAGCGTCCATAGAGCATCCATGTGCAGAGAAGCGCCCAAGCCGGCGCTGTTCACGGCAACATTTAGAGCCCGGCACAGCGTTCGATTAGCCGCTATAATTTGCTTGCATTAATCGATGCCAGCCATGAATACTGCGACCCATGGCAAGCCAGGATTTCAACGATCTATTGGCCTTCGTGGCGGTCGCCCGCGAGCGCAGTTTCACCAGAGCCGCGGCGAAACTAGGCGTCGTGCAGTCGACGCTCAGCCATACGATCAAGCGCCTCGAAATGCAGATGGGCCTGCGACTGCTGACGCGCACGACGCGCAGCGTCGGCCTGACCGAAGCGGGCGAACGTCTTCAACAATCGCTTGCGCCGCGGATCGAGGAAATCGAGCGCGACATCGCGGCGCTGATGTCCCTGCGCGACACGCCGTCAGGCAGCATCCGCATCACGCTCTCGGAGCACGCGCTGGAAACGGTGGTCTGGCCCAGGCTGGCGCCCGTCCTGGCGAAGTATCCCGACGTCAAGGTCGAGTTCAGCCTCGACATCGGGTTCCGCAACATCGTCAAGGACGGCTTCGATGCCGGAATCCGCCTCGGCGAGAGCGTGGAAAAGGACATGATCGCGGTGCGCATCGGCCCCGACTGGCGGCTGGTCGCGGTCGCTTCGCCCGCCTATCTGAAGCAGCATCCCAGACCCCGGCTTCCGCAAGACCTGATACGGCACGCCTGCATCAAGCGGCGTCTCGCAGCCGGCGGTCACTATGTGTGGGAGTTCGCCAGGAATGGCGCAGAGCTTCGGGTGCGCGTCGAGGGCCAGCTGACCTTCAATGATTCCGGCGCCATGATCGATGCCGCCGTGAAGGGCTTCGGCATCGCCTATGTTCCTGAAGACATGGTCGCGCAGCGCATCCGGTCCGGCGAGTTGATTGTCGTGCTCGACGACTGGTCGCCGCAATTCGACGGCTATTATATCTACTACCCCACGTCGCGGCAGAACTCGGCCGCGTTCAAGGTGATCGTCGACGCGCTACGCTATCATGAAGCAAGGCAGAAGAAGCGCGGCTAGCGCCATCAACTGCTTGATGCGGTCTTGCGGCAAAACTCTTCCGGCGCCGGCGGTGAGAGCGGCAACAGCGCGGTCGGCGGATATAGAAGACCAGGGGTGAGTCGACTTAACCACTGCGAGCATGCCCGCCAATTGGCAGGCGTCACGGCGCGACCAGCGAGAGGGCAAGCAACGACAGGACCAGGGCTGGAGTCATCACACAGATGCCCAGCCGCAAAAAGCGGAGGGCGCTGACGTGTTCGCCCTCACGGCGCAGCGCGATCAACCATAGAATGGTGGCGAGGGAGCCGGTCACCGACAGATTGGGTCCGAGATCGACACCGATGAGAACAGCGCCGGTGATATGAGGCGACGACTGCGCGGTGTGCGTTGTCGTCGCGGCGATCAGCCCCATCGGCAAATTGTTGATGAGGTTCGAGGCAAATGCCGTGATGATGCCGGCGCCCCACGCCGTTGCGTGCGGTGAAGCTACCGTGGCCCGCTTCAACACTTCGGCAAGCGCCGGCAGCACGCCGGTGTGGTTGAGGCCTTCGACCAGAATGAACAGCCCGGCGACGAGCGGCAACACCGACCACGACACATCGCGCACCACTGCCGCCAGCGATGTTTGGCCAAGCATCAGCACGGTTGCGGTTACCACAGCGCCGCAGGCAAATGTCGGCAGACCGAGATCGGCGCCGAACGCCGATGCGGCGAGGAGAACGACCGCCGTTACGCCGATGCCGAAAGCCACGATCGCCGCGTTTCGCGTCAGGACGACAGGCTCGGCGCCGCTGCTTTCCACGCCGCCGCGTAGATCTTCGCGTTGCGTGAAGCGGAGCATGACGAAGGTCGCCGCGATCGCCGCCACCGACGGCAGCGAGAAGTATCGCAGCCATTCCATCAGCGTCGGCATCCGCTCACCGAACAATACGAGATTCGCCGGGTTCGAGATCGGCAGCACGAAGCTGGCGGCGTTGGCGATGAAGGCGCAGACGAACAGATACGGCAGCGGCTCGACTTTCGCGGCGCGCGTCGCAGCATAGACCGCCGGCGTCAGCACGACCGCAGTCGCGTCATTCGACAGGAAGATGGTCACCAGCGTGCCCACGGCATAGACGATTGCAAATAGCCGCGATGCCGATTTGCGGGAATGCTTGACGGCCTGCTCGGCGAGCCAGTCGAACAGGCCTTCCTTTCGCGCGACCTCCGCGAGCAGCATCATTCCGATCAGGAAGAAGTAGACGTCGACGCCCTTGCCCGCGGCCATCACCGCGTCACGCCACGGCAGAAAGATCGAACGCGACCAGGAGCACGGCGCCGGTCACGGCCCAGATGTATTCCGGCAGATTCCATGGGCGCGCAATCACGCCAAAGGTTGCCAGGCCGGCAATGCCCCAGGTCGCAGCGTGGCTATCGAACATCAGGCGACACCTGCGGCTGCGGGACCTGTTCCTGGAGCTGTACGCTCGGGCTGCGCTGCGCAAGCCGGCTTGAGCAGCGGGGCGAAGACGAGCCACAGTACCACCGACACCAGCGCGAAGGCACCGAGAACGAGAAACATCGCGCCGTAGCCGAGTTCCTGCGCAATCCATCCCCCAATCGCCGGGCTCAGCGAGGCTCCGATGCCCTGAACCGTCATGACCGCACCCTGACCGGCATTGATGCGACCGGTGCCATCGAGAATCCGCGCCACCAGGCCCGGCACCGCCACGCTTTGCAGTCCGGCACCGACGCCATCGAGAATCTGGACCGGATAGACGCCCCACCGGTTGAGCAGCCACGCCGCGATGACGCCGCGGATTGGCAAGGCAACGAAAGACACGAGCAACACCAGCCAGTAGCCCTCCTTCTCCGCCATGCGCATCGCGACGAGCGCGGTCAGGATCATGGTGCCTTGGGCGACCACGATGGTCATCGCGACGAAGCTCGCCGGATCGGCCTGCTTGCCGGCAACGACGGCGAGGCCGTAGAGCGGCAACATCGCCGCATTGCCAAGATGAAAGAAAAGCAGGGCCGCGGCAAGGATCAGCAATGGCCTTGTCTCGACCAGAACCCGCAATCCGCTTGCGCGCTTGTCATCATTGGCCTCGTGCGACAATCCACGAGCCGCGTCGTCGTCGATGGAACTGCTCGGAATCATCAGCACCGATACGATCGAAAGCGCACCGAACAACGCGGCAAGCCAGAACACCGCCGTGAAGCCGTACAACCAGCCGACCAGGCCGGAGAGCCCTGCGCCGACCATGTTGCCAGCGTGGTTGAAGGCCTGATTGCGGCCGTTCTGCCGGTTGAAGCCGGCCTGCTGTACAATGCCAAGCGTGATGCCGGCGACCGCGGGTCCGATCGCCGCCCCCGCGATCGCGGTCGCGACCTGGGACGCCGCCACGAGCCAGAATTCCTGCGACAGCAGCACGATCCCCGACGCCACGACGGTGCAGATGCCGGGAACGATCACGAAAAGCTTCTTGCGACGCGTTGCATCGATCAGGGCTCCGGCCGGTGTCGTCATCACCATGCCGGCAATGCCGCCGGTCGTCATCACAGTCCCGATCCAGCCGCTCTGCCAGCCATGCGCAAGCAGAAACACGCCCAGAAACGGGCCGATACCGGCCTGCATGTCCGCCATGAAGAAGTTCAGCGCAAGCAGCGGGCGAAGCGCTTGGTCTCGGCCTGAATTCCCTGTGGTCACTGGCGATCTTCCTTGGAAGTGCGAAAGGCCGATCTGTCTGCCCCCGCCTGGACTGCAAATGCGGCCGAAGCCAGCTCTGTTCCGGCTTCGGCCTCCCGTTCGGCATCGATCCGCGTTGGTCGAAGCCGAAGCCGTCAGGGGGCTTCGTGGTCAACGTCGACCAGACGGGTCTTCCGGATTCGCCCGCCCAATTCCACATGCAGTTCGTAGTCCTGACCGTTTCGCCGGCCCAGAATTTCGAAATGCTTGGGCTTGCGACGTGGTGTGCCCGTCGGCTCGAACCCGGCAGCGCGCGCGGCCTCGATGGCCGCCGCGGGATCGGCAGGTGGATGGTGGTCGTGGCCGTGCTTCTTCTTGTGTACGATCGTCACGCTGTCGCCACCGCAGGCGAAGCGGGTGACCTTGAGCTCGGAAGGCTTTTGTTCGCCTTCCAGCTCCACGTCGGCTCCGATCCGGAGCCTGACGGCCTCGGCTCCATGCGGCGTGAGATCGGCGAGCACCGCGCCCTTCGCGGTCTGCACCACGAACCGGTGCGCGAACACGTGCACGATCTTGCCGAACAATTTGATCCGTTCCTCTGACATTCCAAGTCTCCTGATTGCAGGCTTTGCTCAGTCGTTCACGGCGCTCTTGGCGGCGGGGGCGGAGGCGGGGCATCGGCATCCGGTGGCGGTGGCGGGCGGTCCGCCCGCGGCGGCGGGGCGGCCCCGGGCGGGGGCGGCGGATCCGCTGCCCGCCGCGGCGGCGGCGGTGGGCCGGGTCGCGGGGGCGGCGGGGGACCGAACGCCTCCGTCCGGCCGTCGGCATGCGCAACGATCTGGGCGTGGATGACACCCCGTTCGAACCTGCCCTGGACCGTGAGGATCTCGTCTTTGGCCACCGTATCGGCATTTTCGCCGTGTGGCCCGAGGTCGACCAGCGCGCGACCGCTGCCGTCGTCGAGGATGAACTTGTTGCCGAATATCTCGGACACGCTGCCATGCACGGCTGACGGCGCGCCGGGCTGGAGCGCGTTGATGGCGGTCGGTTGCAGCAGCATGACGCTGCGCGGCTGCCACTTCTCGGCGAGCCTCACCCCACCGGCTCCGGCAGCCGCGCCGACCGCGAGCACGGCAAGTGCCACGCCTGCGAGCAGACTGCGATGCCGGATCTGCGGGCGCGCAGCGGGCGCCAGGCTAGCATCCGAAGGTGATTGGCTTTCGGTCATCGGACCGTCCTTTCATCGATTGCGATGACCGCAGCCTAGGGCACCCTCCCCAATCCAGCCTGAACCGTTTCGTTCAGGTTGGGTTAAGCTCCCGGGCATAGGTGCAGCCGAGGTGAAGCGGAATGAAAATCCTTCTGGTCGAAGATGATCGCCTGCTCGCGCAAGAGATCGCCCGCGCCCTGCGCGAGGAGAACTTTGCGGTCGACGTGGCCGCGAACGGCGAGGACGGACAGCATCTCGGCGAGACCGAATCCTACGACGCCGCGGTGCTCGATCTCGGCCTGCCGAAAGTGCCCGGCATCGAGGTCTTGCGCGGATGGCGCAAGCACGACCGGCATTTGCCCGTGCTGATCCTGACCGCGCGTGACGGCTGGACCGACAAGGTGGACGGCTTCAAGGCAGGCGCCGACGACTATCTGACGAAGCCGTTCAGGACCGAGGAGCTGGTCATGCGGCTTCGCGCACTCGTCCGCCGCGCCTCCGGGCATTCCGCGCCGCGAATCTCATGCGGCCCGCTGAGCTTCGAAACACAAACCGGCGTGTTCGAGCTCGATGGACTGCCGTTGAAGTTGACTGCGCTGGAATGGCGGGTTCTGGAATGCCTTGTCCTCCGCAAGGACACCGTCGTCGAGCGCAGCCTGCTCTCGGAGAAGGTCTACGAAGGCGACGTCGGGACGGACTCCAATTCGATCGAGGTGATCGTCGCGAGGCTGCGTCGCAAGATCGGCAAAGCGCTGATCGAGACCGAGAGGGGTCGCGGCTACAAGCTCAACTCGGGCTCCCGATGATGAGCCGAACGACGTCACTCAGCCGACGCCTGATGATCGGAGCCGGCGTGTTCATCACCGTCGCGCTCGTCGTCGCCGCAGTCCTGATCTCGTTCGTCCTGCATCGCTTCGTGCAGGGGCAGATCGATCAGAGGCTCGACGCCCAGATCCTGTTCCTGTCTTCGATGCTCGATGCCGACGGGAACGGCAATTTGCGTCTGGCGGGATCCGCCGACGGGCCGCCGTTCGACCGCCGCCGGCACGGCTGGTACTGGGAAATCTCCGGACCGAAGAATACGCTGCGATCCCGGTCGCTCGATGGTGCCGATCTGGCTCCTCCCGATCTCCGCCACAGGCCGCCGCCACCTCCGCCCCCGCCCCGCCAAGCCGACGACGATCCGCCGCCGCGAGACCGCCCCGCGCCGGCCGATGGCATCGGTCCGGACGACCGCAAGCTGCACTTCCGCATCCTGAACGTATCGGCATCCGGAGTTCCGGCGACGATCGTGGCTTCCGCGCCGAGAGACGCGGTGCTCGGACCGTTATGGGAAGCAATGCGCACATTGGCGTTGTCGCTTGCCGCGCTCGGTATCGCATTGATCTGCGCCATGCTGATTCAGGTCAGACTGGGATTGCGCCCGCTGGAGCAACTGCGCCGCGCAGTGGCCGACGTGAGATCGGGGCTGAGCGAGCGCGTGCCCGACGCTCAGCCGAGCGAGGTGCAGCCGTTGGCCACCGAACTCAACGCGTTGCTGGTCCAGAACGCGGCAAACCTCGAACGGGCACGAAAGCACGTCTCAAATCTTGCGCACGGCTTGAAGACGCCGCTGGCGACCCTGGCGATCGCGCTGCAAAAGCAACCGTCGGGCTCGACGGATCTCCACGATCTCGTCGTCCTGATGGATCGCCGCATTCGCCATCATCTGGGACGCGCCCGATCCGCCGCGCTCGGCGGACCGGTCCGAAGCCGAACGGCGGTTGCATCGCGCGTCACGGATCTTGCCCTCGTCCTCGGCAAGGTGAACGCCGACAAGCAAATCGCCTTCGTCAACCACATTCCATCCGAACTCTCGGTCGCTTGCGAGCAACAAGATATCGACGAGATGCTCGGAAACGTGCTGGAGAACGCATTCTCCTGGTGCCGGAGCGAGGTCGTCGTCGGATCGAGCGAGGACGGTCGGGACGTCGTCATCGTCATCGACGACGACGGACCGGGGCTTTCGCCGGAGCAGATGTCGCAGGCGATGCAGGCCGGCCGGCGGCTCGACGAGAGCGCTCCGGGATTCGGCTTCGGACTGTCGATCACACGCGAACTCGCCGAGCTCTACGGCGGCTCCCTGACCCTGGACCGGTCCTCGCTGGGCGGACTTCGGGCAGCGATCCGCCTTCCCTCGGCTGGCCTGGCCTGACCGGCTCGCTTTCAGGGACCGCCGACCTCGAACGCCAGCAGGACGTTGCCGGATAACCCGCCCCATTGGGCGTAGCCTGAATTGACGTACAGCATGCCGTCGACGACGATCGGACCCGGTCCGTCCATGGCGCCGCCGTGGGCCGGAACGCCGTTCACGGTGGGGTAGTCGCGCGCGGTGTCGATCTCCCAGAGCAGCCGCGCGTCGTCGGTGGCATAGGCGCGCAGGAAGCCGCTCACGCCGCCCGAGAACACGACGCCGGGAATGACCGTGACAGCAGCCGACAACGCCGGACTGCACTGGGCGCGATCACCACAGGCCACCGGCGCCACCTGCATGGTGATTTTCCCGGTCGCCAGATCCAGCGCGAACAGGCCGCCGCCTTCCTTCGAATTGAGACGCCGCGTGCCGTCGGTCAGAAACCGCACGTCCGAGTTGGCGACGTAGATGCGGTCCTGGTCCGCGGCGGAGCCCCACTCGGTGCCACCCAGCGCGCCTCCCTTACCGATCCGTGTCTGCCACAGGATCTTGCCGTCATGGTCGGGATCCAGCGCATGGACCACGCCGGATTTCTGACCCACCGCCAGCACGCGGTGTCCATCATGCAGGCTCACCAGGATCGGCGATTGTCCAAAGTCGTAATCGGGGCCGCGGTCCTGCGGGCAGTTGGACTGATCGAGGCCGAAGCAGGCGACGACGAAGCTGTCCTTGGGCGTGGCCTGCTGGTGCCAAAGCATCCGGCCGGTCGCAAGATCGAACGCGAGGACGGCATCGCTGGTGTCGGTTGCCGGATCGGCGTAGCTGTTCGACGTCGCGACGTAGAGCGCCTGGCGCTGGACGTCGATGGTCGGCGCGGACCACACCGACACGCCGGCCGGGCCGAACAGCTGGGTGCCATAACCGTTGGTCCGGGTGGGCTGCGGCGCCTCGGGGATGGTGTAGGACTTCCAGATCTGCGCGCCGGTCGCGGCCTTCAGCGCGACGACGCTGCCGCGAAACGTGCAGCATTGGTAAGTCGGTCGCGATCCCGTGGCTTCCTCGATCGAGGAAACGCCAACATAGACGACGCCGGAATAGACGGTCGGTGCACCGGTAATCCGGGCGGCCGGATGATCGTCGACCTTGCTCTTCCAGATCATCGCACCGGTCGCAGCATTCACAGCGTAGACGTTGGCACGCACATCGCCGAAGACGACTGCAAACTGGTTGTCGTCCAGCGGCGCGAAACTGATCGCGGCCCGGACCGGCGCCTCGGTCGGAAACACCCACCTTGTGCATCCGCTGCTGGCGTCGAGCGCATGGACCTTGCGGTCGCCGCCACCGACGAACAGCAGGCCGCCGACGACGGTCGGCTGCGCATTGGCGTTGGACGTGTCAGGAAACCCGAACGCCCATTTCAGATGCAACCGCGAGACCTGGTCCGGCGCGAGACCGGCCATCGCCGCCGGCTGAAACCGGCTGTTGTTGAGATCGGCGCCCCAACCGTTCCAGCGCGGCCCATCGATCGGGCGCGGAAAACCGGTCTCGCTCGCCGCGCATCGGCCGGCGCTATCCGTTGCGGGTTGCGCAGCGACCTTGCCTGTGACGAGCGATGCGATCGCCGTCCGCTCGTCATTGGTCAGCCCCTGCGCGAACGAGGCCATCGGCCCCGTGGTGATCGCGCCCATCACCTCGGCGAACGATTTCGATTGCAGCACGGTGCGGCTCGGCGCGCGAACATCAGGGTTGCCACCGTCATGGCACTGCGCGCAGCGCTGCGCATAGAGGGTGGCACCGACCGGCTGGGCCGCCGCAGGCAGGCAATATCCGATCACTATCGCGGCTGTCAGGGCAATCAGCTTCATCGTGCTTCACCGGCGTTGAATTCGATGACACGCGCGGTCGCAGCGTAGCAGAACCGGAATGATTGCCAATGCGCATGGCTACACAAGCAGAAGCCGCACCGCGCTCGAAGCGTGCCTCCCGGCCGCGCAGAGAGCGCGTCAACGGCGATACTTGACGCCGGGCGTGGAGCAGCGATCATGCGAGCACACACCGAAGAGTGTGATCAATACTTGGGGAGAGACTCGCCATGACGCTGCGTTACTCACGTGCACTGTTCTGCGCCCTCGTGCTGGCGGCCGCAGCCGCTCCGGCCCACGCCGAGAAGAAATACGGCCCCGGCGTCACCGATACCGAAGTGAAGATCGGCCAGACCATGCCCTACAGCGGGCCGGCGTCCGCGTACGGTACCCAGGGGCGCATCGAAGAAGCCTACTACGCGATGATCAACGCCAAGGGCGGCGTGAACGGACGCAAGATCAAGCTGATCTCATTGGATGACGCGTATTCGCCGCCGAAAACCGTGGAGCAGACGCGACGTCTCGTCGAACAGGACGAGGTGCTGGCGATCGTCGGCACCATCGGCACGCCGACGAATTCCGCGAGCCAGAAATATCTGAACCAGAAGAAGGTCCCGCAGCTCTTCATCTCGACGGGGGCGGCGAAATGGGACGACCCGAAGAACTTCCCGTGGACCACGCAGCTCTATCCGCCCTACCAGATGGAGGGCATGATCTTCGCGAAATACCTGTTGAAGAACAAGCCCGACGCCAAGCTCGGCGTGTTCTCGCAGAACGACGACGCCGGAAAGGACTACGTCAAGGGGCTGAAGGACGGCCTCGGCGACAAGGCGAAGACGATGATCGTCAAGGAGGTGACCTACGAGGTCTCCGATCCGACCGTCGATTCGCAGATCGTATCGCTGAAAGCATCCGGCGCCGACACGCTGTTCACGATGGCGACGCCCAAGTTCGGCGCGCAGGCGATCCGCAAGGTCTACGAGCTCGGCTGGAAGCCGCTGAATTTCGTCGTCAGCGTCTCCTCGTCGATCAAGGGCGTCATGGAGCCGGCCGGCGTCGAGGCATCGAAGGGCGTGTTGACCGCGCTCGCGTTCAAGACCCCCACCGATCCGACCTGGGAGAACGCCGCCGACGTCAAGGAGTTCAAGGAATTCCTGGCGAAGTGGTTTCCGCAGGGCGATATCGCCGACGGCAGCAACGTCACCGGCTACATCTCAGCCTACATGACGGTGAAAATCATAGAGATGTGCGGCGATGACCTGACCCGCGAGAACCTGTTGAAGCAGGCGACCAACCTCAACAAGGTCGTCGCGCCGCTGCTGCTCCCCGGCATCACGATCTCGACGCGGCCGGACCGCTACGCGCCGTTCACGCAGATGCAGGTCGCGACCTTCGACGGCAAGAGCTGGGTGCCGCAAGGCGAGATCTTCAACACCGACGCGGCGGCCGGCCGGTAACGATGGCATGATTGGATTGCGCATCGGCCGCCGTGGTCGGCGGACCGATGTGCGCCAACAAGCATGCCTCTAGTACCCCGCCGAACCCGGCACGCCGCCGAACAGTTTCTCCTGCTCGGCGCGGCCGGCGTCGACGATGCGGGTGGTGGCGGTCTCGATGGACTCGCGCAGCCTGTTCATGAACTCGTCGCGCGGCAATCCCGGCGGCAGCGGATCGAGGAATTCGACCACCAGCGTGCCAGGATAGCGCATGAAGGTGCGGCGCGGCCAGAACAGCCCGGAATTGAGCGCGATCGGCAGGCATGGCACGGCGCTCTCGGCATAGATCTGGGCGACGCCGGCCTTGTAGTTCGGCACCGCGCCGGGCGCGGTGCGGGTGCCCTCCGGAAAGATCACGAGCTGACGGCCGCGCTTCACCTCGGCCGCCGCCGCCTTCAGCGTCTTGATCAGCGAGCGCGGGCCGCCGCCGCGCTCGACCGAGATCATGCCGACCTTTTTCAGGTACCAGCCGAACACCGGGATCATCATCAGCTCGCGCTTGAGGATGAACAGCGGATACTCGAAGAAGCGCACCAGCGCGAACGTCTCCCAGAACGACTGATGCTTCGAGGCGACCACCAAGGGTCCGGCCGGAATCTTCTCGACACCGCGGAACTCGATCCTGATGTTGCAGATCACGCGCATCAGGAACAGGCTGGTATTGGCCCATACGGCCTCGAGCGCCATCAGCGCGCCACGCGGCAACAGCAGCGCCGGCAGCGCGACGATGCACAGCACCACCAGCACCAGATAGAACAGCACGTTGAAGATCAGCGAACGCAGGAAGATCATTGCAACCCTTGTTTGAGCAGCCGCTTGGCCGTTTCCCGGATCATGCGCGGTCCTAGTTCGCCTGCGCCGTCGCCGGGCGGCGTGGCACAGCACTCGGCTCGGCGATATCGGAGGTGAGATCGAGGCCGATATCGGCCAGCCGGACCCGGAGCTCGGCCGCGACATATTTGGCGTATTCCGATAGCAAGAGACGGAAGGTTCCGCCACTCGTCCACCATGGCTCATCGCGCCATTTGTCGCCGACCACCGCGAACGGGATCAGCGTGATGTCCGGCATCGCATGCGACAGTTCCACGATCGCGCGCGGCATGTGGTAGTTCGAGGTCACCACGATCAACGACTTGAAGCCGCGCTCACGCGCCCAGCGCCGCGTCTCCGCCGCATTGCTGCGGGTGTTGACCGCCGAGCGGTCGAGATCGACGCAGCAGCTCATCAGCCCCTGACTGTCCGGCACCGAGCGGGAAATGTCGCTGGCGTCGTTGGTCGGGTGCACGCCCGAGATCAGCAGCCGCTTGCCGTAGCCATGCGCCAGCAGTTCCATCGCATCCGAGACCCGCGACGACCCGCCGGTCAGCACCACGATGCCATCGGCATTGTGCGGCGGATCGGTCTCGACGCCGCGCAATTGCGACAGGAAGCCGATGAAGCCGACCGCCGCGGCGACGAAGACGAGCGCCAGCGGCGCGACGATGACGGCGCGCAGCCAGCCGCGCGGGCGCGCGGCACGGCCATTCGGCGACGTTTCGTCGGGCTGCAAGCTCATGTGATGCTGATATCCTTCCCCCGGGGGATTTTAGAGCATGGCGTGGAAAAGTGGAAACCGGTTTTGCCTCGGCCGGGGCGGCGGCCATGCGCACGAAATCACACCCTCACGGCGCAACGCGATCACGATACTGCCACCATGATTGCGCTGTCGCGGCCCGTCAGTCGATGTCGTCGAGCGTCGCGAACAGGGTGCGCCGCGACGCCCATGCGGTGATCGCCGCGATCAGCACCGCCTGCATCGCCAGCACCAGATAGCCGGAGGGACGTAGCGAGAAGGTGCCGAGCAGGGCCGCGAACTGGTCGCCCACCGGCGTGCCGGAGAACCAGTTGGCGATCGATTCCGAGAAGCCGAAGGCCAGCATCGCCGCACCGCCGCCGATCAGCCCGCCCTCGAGGCCGAGCCTGAGGAAATGCCGCAGGAAGCGGTTGGCGATGAAGCTGTCGCCGGCGCCGACGAAATGCAGCACCTCGACGATCGGACGGTTGGCGGCCATCGCGCCGCGGGTCGCGAACGACACCGAGATGATGGTGGCGATGATCACCAGGATCAGGATGCCGATGCCGGCGAACACCGTGGCGCCGGTCATCGAGCGCATGCGCTCGATCCAGGCGCGGTGATCGTCGACGCTCGCGGTCGGCGCCGCCTGCGTCAGGCGGGCGCGCAGCGCAGCGAGATCGAGCGTACTGCCCGGCTGCACCCGCGCCACGATGACACGCGGCACCGGCAGGTCGTCGATCGAGAGCCCGCTGCCGAGCCACGGCTCCAGCAGCTTGGCGGACTCCTCCTTGCTGAACGGACGGACCTCGAGGATGCCGGACTGCGCCCGTATCGCGTCGACCGCGGCCTGCGCGTCGCGGTCGAGGTCGCGGCCGGGTGACGGGCGCACCTGGATGGTGATCTCGCTCGCCACCTCGGACTGCCATTCGGCGGCCGAGGCGCTGACCAGCAGCACGGTGCCGGTGGTCAGCGAGGCAAGGAAGGTCATGATCGCGACCACCGCGACCAGCGCGCGGCCCGAGATCGAGGCGCGCGGCACGATCGGCGACATGTTGCGCGCGGTGGCCGGGACCTGCGGACGCTCGCGCCCGAGATCGACCAACGACACCTTCTCGTCGCCGCTCCTACTCATAGATGTGCAGCCGTCCCTGATGCAGCACCAGCCGCCGCGCCTCGTATTGATCCATCAGCGTGATGTCGTGGGTCGCGATGATGACCGCGGTGCCGGATTTGTTCAGCTCGATGAACAGCCGCAGCAGGCGGCGCCCGAGCGTCGGATCGACGCTGCCGGTCGGCTCGTCGGCGAGCAGCAATTGCGGCCGGCTGATCAAGGCGCGCGCGATCGCGGCGCGCTGTTTCTCGCCACCCGACAGGATCGGCGGCAGCGCATCCATGCGCTCGCCGAGGCCGACCCATTTCAGCAGGTCGATCACCTCGCGGCGATAGGTCGATTCCTCGCGGCCCATCACCCGGAACGGCAGCGCGACGTTCTCATAGGTCGTCATGTGGTCGAGCAGGCGGAAATCCTGCAGCACGATGCCGATGCGCTTGCGCAGGTCGGCGACCTGGTCCTTGTTGAGCAGGGAGACATCCTTGCCGAACAGATTGACCAGCCCGCGGGTCGGCCGCAGCGACAGGAACAACAATCGCAGCAGCGAGGTCTTTCCGGCGCCGGACGGCCCGGTGAGGAACTGGAACGAATGCGCCGGGATCATGAAGGACAGGTCGCGCAAAATCTCCGGGCCGAGCCCGTAGCGCAGACCGACATTTTCGAACCGAACCAATGCGCTAGCTCCGTTCGACAGGGCCGATAGCCCGATACCCCGCACGCSACCCGAAACCTGCGGCCCGGRCACYGGSCSAYCGGCCGCGAACCGCACAGAAAGGTTGTGCGTCGGTTATGGTTTCCGATTCGTTAACGGTCGCTAAGTAGCATCCGGGCATACGGAGATTCGGCTCCATGCATATCGTTTGCCCGCATTGTACAACATCCTACGCCATCAATCCGGCCACGCTGGGCGCAGCCGGGCGCACCGTCCGCTGTTCCCGCTGCCGCGAGGTCTGGCTGGCCCGGCCGGAAGACGCGATGGAGACCGTCGCCCCCACCCTGGCCTACCAGCCCGCGGGCTCCGATCTCGCCGCCGAATGGGAGGCGATGGGTCGGGAGGACGTTAACGAGACCCCGGTGGTCGACAGCCCCTCGATTTCGGCTGATTTGCCCTCCGACGGGCACCATGAGGCTGAATGGCCTGTCGTGGCCGAGGCGGACGCCGCCGTCCATGCCGACGCCGAAGAGACGGCCGGGACCAGGCGCCGCTTCCGCCTGCCCCGGCTTCCCCGCCTGTTCCGCCTGCCGGCCCTGCCGCGGATTCCCTTCATGCCGGTGATCGGCGCCCTGCCGACCACCTGCGGCGCCATGGGCGCGCTGATCATCGCGCTGTTCGTCTGGCGCAACGACGTGGTGCGCCTGCTGCCGCAAACGGCGCTGTTCTACAAGATGGTCGGGCTCGACGTGAATCTGCGCGGCCTCGCCTTCAAGGACCTCAAGATCACCAACGAGACCGTGGACGGCAAGCCGGTGCTGGTGATCGAGGGCATGATCGTCGGCCAGACCAGGAAGCCGGTCGAATTGCCGCGGCTGCGCTTCTCGGTGCGCGACGCGCAGGGTGCCGAAATCTACGCCTGGAACGCGGTGCTGGAGCAGCCGGTGCTCAATCCCGGCGAGCGCGCCTTCTTCAAGTCGCGGCTCGCCTCACCGCCGCCCGAAGGCCGCAATATCGACGTACGCTTCTTCAACAAGCACGACCTCGCCGGCGGCCGCGCCTGAGGCTGCCGACCAATCCTTTCGGGACCTGACCCATCACCATGACGCGTGTTCTGATCGCCGACGATGAAGACTCGATGCGCTCGCTGGTGGCGCGTGCCATTGCGATGGACGGCCATGAGACCGTGACCGCGCAGGACGGCGCGGAGGCGCTGGAACTGCTGACCCGCGACGAAGGCGCGTTCGACCTGCTGCTCACCGACATCCAGATGCCCATCATGGACGGCATCGCGCTGGCGCTGACCGCGGCGCGCGACTTCCCGGAACTGAAGATCCTGCTGATGACCGGCTTCGCCCATCAGCGCGAGCGCGCGTCGGGCCTCAGTGCCATCGTGCATGACGTGGTGACGAAACCGTTCTCGGTGGCCGATATCCGCACCGCGGTGGCAGATGCGCTGGCGGCGAGGAAAGCCAGCTAGGCGGTCATTGCGGAGCGAAGCAGCAGCCTCGCGCACGCCTCGTCATGCCCCGCGAAAGCGGGGCATCCAGTGCGCCGCGGCTTCTCGATTCAAGCACTGACGTCTCTGGAATACTGGATCGCCCGGTCGAGCCGGGCGATGACAGCAGAGATGATGGCCGGCTCAATAATCCTTCAACAGCCGCTCGATGTAGTCGAGCTCGATCTGCGGCCGTGACGGATCGGCGAGGCGGCGGCGCAGTTCTTCGAGGATGCGGCGGACGCGCTGGACGTCGATCTCGCCGGGGATCTTCACCGTGTAGTCGTCGCCGAACTCGCGGCCGTGCAGCGGACGGCCGAGCGGATCGGTCTGGTTGCCGCCGCTCTGCTGGCGGCCGGCGCGATTGCCTTGGCCGTCGCCCTGCTGGTCGCCATCGCCCTGCTGCATCGCTTCGGCGAGGCTTTGCGCGCCCTTGCGCAGCGCATCGAGCGCGCGCCCTTGCGAATCCACGGCGCCGTCGGCATTGCCCTCGCCGAGCCTGCCGGACGCATCGCCCATCGCGGAATCGGCCTGATCGAGCCCGTCGCCGTCGTCGCCCTGTTCACCCTGGTCGCCGCCTTGCTCGCCCTGCTGGGCCTGATCGCCTTGCTGACCTTTTTGGCCCTTCTGGCCGCGCTGCTCCGGACCCATGCCGCGCTTGGCGAGTTCCTCCTGCAACTTCTTCAACCGGTCGCGCAGCGCCTGCTGATCCTGCTGCAGGTCGCCCATCGGTTGGTCGCCCTGCTTGCCGCGCATCCGGTCGCGACGGGAATCCTGGCCCTGCTTGAAGGTCTTGTCACGCAATTGCTGCTGCTTGCGGATCATGTCGCCGAGCTCGTTGAGCGACTGCTGCATGCCGTCGTCGCCCTGTCCGGGCTGCGCCATCTGCAGATTTTCCAGCATCTGCTGCATCTGCTCGAGCAGCTGCCGCGCAGATTCCTTGTCGCCGGAGCGCGACATCCGCTCCATGCGATCAAGCATGTTCTTGAGGTCCTGCTGGCTCAAGACCTTGGCGTTGGGATCGAGCGGGCGGGCGAGCTGCTGGGGATTGTTGCGGTATTGCTCGGCAAGCTGGCGCAGGAAATTGTCGAGCGCCGCGCGCAGATTGTCGGTGAGCTTCTTGATCTCCTCGTCGCTGGCGCCGCGCTCCAGCGCCTGCTTGAGCGCGTCCTGCGCCGCGCGCAGCGCCTTGTCGACATCGCTGATGTTGCCGTCCTCGATGGTGACGGCGAGCGCCCACAGGCTGGCAACCACCTCGCGCAGCTGGTCGTCGGTGCGAGCCGCTTCGAGCTGGCGGGCCACGGAGTGCAGGCCGAGATAATAGCCGGTCTCCGGCGTGAACATTTCCGGCGCGATCATCAACGCATCGAGCGCGGCATAGACCTGGCCGTTCTGGTTGGCGTCGAGCGCCAGGATGCGGCGCTGCTCGATCAGCGCGCGCGCCAGGGGCTTGGTGAACAGTCGCTCGGGCAGGCGCATGTTGAAGGGTTCGCTCTTGCCCTCATTGCCGGCCTCGTCCTTGGCCGTCAGCGTCAGCGTCACGTCGGCGCCGGCATAGGGGTCCTCGCTGAGGTCCTTCACGGTCTGGCCGACGCCGTTGCGGGTGCGCGCGTTCGGCAGCACCAGCGCGAATTGCGGCGCCTCGAACAACGGCCGCGGCTGCGCGGGCTTGCCGTCGGCATCCTTGCCCGCATCGGCAGGCCGCGCCACGAATTGGGCGCGGGCTTCGCTGACGCCGTAATCGTCCTCGAGCTTGTAAGACAGCTGCAAGGCGCCGCGCGCCTGCCGCTCCGGATCCTTGGCGAGCGCGATCGACGGCGCACGGTCCGGCGTCGCGGTGAATTTCCACTGCGGCTGGCCGGCCGGTGCGCGGACATGCGCGGTGCCGTCGGCGGTGATCTTGAAATGGCGCTCGTTGGTGCCCTTCGGCGCCTGCCCGTCGGGCGCGACCTCGGTGACGCCGCCACCGACGACGACGTCGATAGTGCCGCCGCTGGAGCGCACCAGCAGCGTGCTGCCGGAGGGAACCGCGAGCGGGGTGTTGTCGGCGGCGCTGGCGTCCTTGTTGGCGTTGGACAGGATGATCGGCGGCTTGCCGGTGTAGTTCGGCGGCGTCACCCAGGCATCGACCCTGACATTGGCCGGCGCCATGATGCCGTTCCAGTCGAACGCCGAGGCCACCCGCAGGCCGCGTTCGTCGCCGGCGGCGACATAGGTCGCGACCAGCATCACGATGACCAGCGCGCGCAGCGCCCAGGGATCGTGCAGCGAGACACGCGGCCGCGGCAGACCGGCGCTGATCCGCTTGAGCGAGGCCAATGTGCGCTCGCGCTGCGCCTGCCATAGCGCCAGCGCGAACGGATCCTTGTTGGTGAGCGTGTCGGAGAGCGTGGTCGCGGGACGGTGCGGGATGCCGGCGCCGCGGTCGAGCCGGCTCAGCCCTTCCTCGCGGCTCGGCCAGCGGAAGTGCACCAGCGGCAGCAGCGCCGCGAGCCCGGCAAGGCCGAACAACCCAGCACCGGCCACGCGTGCGACAAACGGCAGCACGAGCCACAGCCCCGCCCAGGACGCGACCAGGAACAGTCCTACGACCGTCAGGAACCGCGCCAGATGCGGCCAGGCCCGTTCCCACGCAATCGCGAATTTTGCCCGCTGCAGAGCCTCGTTGAGCTTCTGTTGCGTCAGCTTCAGCCGCGCAGCCGCATCGCTGTCGCGCGCGGCGCTTGACGGGGTGTCAGACGGGTCGATGTTGGCTCCGCTCAATAAAATCTCCGGGGTAGCCGGCAGGTCAGCCTAGCACAGCGGCGGCTTTGAGGCACCCGTTCCGGGACGTAACCCACACCGGGAAATACGCATAACACGAAGGCGTGACTGCGGCGGTTCGACCCCGTAACGTCCCGGCCGAACCAACGCCTTAACGCATGAGGAAACGACATGGACCAGAAGACGCACGACAAGGGGCTCGAAATCCGCAAGGCGGTGCTCGGCGAGGCCTATGTCAACAATGCGCTGAAGAACTCGGACAGCTTCAACAAGCCGTTCCAGGAACTCGTCACCGAATATTGCTGGGGCGCGGTCTGGGGCCGCGAGGAGTTGCCGCGCAAGACCCGCAGCATGCTCAACCTCGCCATGATCTCGATCCTGAACCGTCCGCACGAGTTGAAGGCGCATATCAAGGGCGCGCTGACCAATGGCGTGTCACGCGACGAGATCCGCGAGATCTTCATGCAGGTCTCGATCTATGCCGGCATTCCCGCGGGCGTCGACAGCTTCCGCATCGCGCGCGAAGTGTTCGCCGAGCTCGACAACAAGGCGTGAGGCGCTGCTGCCTCACCGCCGTCGTCCCGGCGAAGGCCGGGACCCATAACCACAGGCGTTCGTGATGAGAGATGCTGGAGCCCCAGCGTCGCACAACAATCTAATGCGGTGGTTATGGGTCCTGGCTTTCGCCAGGACGACATCGAGGGGCGCGGGGCTTCGCGCATAACGAAGAATAAGGAAACGACCCATGGAAATCGGATTCATCGGCCTCGGGAAGATGGGCTTCCCGATGGCGCGCCGGCTGATCGAGGCCGGCCACAAGCTCACCGTGTTCGACACCAGCAAGGACGCACTCGGCCGGCTTGTTGCGCTTGGCGCTGCGGCCGCGACGTCGCCCAAGGATATCGCCGACCGCGTCGAGACCGTGATGGCGAGCCTGCCCTCGTTGCAGGCCTCGCTCGAGGTCGCGACCGGTGCGGGCGGCGTGATCGAGGGCACGCGCGTCAAGCGTTTCATCGATCTGTCGACGGTCGGCTCCCAGATGGCGGTGAAGATCCACGATCTGCTGGCGAAGAAGAACATCGTGCAGATCGACAGCCCGGTCTCGGGTGGTGTCTCCGGCGCCGAGAAGGGCACGCTGGCGGTGATGGTGTCGGGCCCGCGCGCCGATTTCGAGCTGGTCAAGGGCGCGCTCGACGACATCGGCAAGGTGTTCTTCATCGGCACCAAGCCGGGCTCCGGCCAGACCATGAAGCTCGCCAACAACTTCCTCTCCGCAACCGCGATGGTTGCGACCTCGGAAGCCGTGGTGATGGGCGTGAAGTCCGGGCTCGATCCGGCCGTGATGATCGACGTCATCAATGCCGGCTCGGGGCTGAACACCGCGAGCCGCGACAAGTTTCCTCGCTCGGTCTTGCCGCGCAGCTTCGACTTCGGCTTCGCCACCGGCTTGATGGTGAAGGACGTCCGCCTCGCGGTCGAGGAGATGCGCTCGCTCGGGCTGTCGATGGAGGTCGCCGAAGCCGTCGGCCGGCTCTGGGAGGTGATCATCCGGGAGGAAGGCGCGGAGTCGGATTTCACCGCGGCGATCAAGCCGATCGAGAAGGCTGCGGGCGTGATCGTGGGCGGAAAAGGCAGTCACGCCGCCAAATAAGCGGTGCGTAGGATGGGTGGAGCGCAGCGATACCCATCGATGGTTCCCGTGCGGCGAGACGATGGGTATCGCTGCGCTCCACCCATCCTACAAAATCACAGCCACGGCGCGGGCTTGTCCATCGCGATCAGTGCGTCGACATCGATGCGCGGGCGGATCACGGCGTATTGGTCGTCCTTGACCAGCACCTCCGGCACCAGCGGCCGCGTGTTATAGGTACCGGCCTGCACCGCGCCATAGGCGCCGGCGGTCATGATCGCCAGGAGATCGCCGGCCTTCGGCTGCGGCAGCGCGCGGTCGAGCGCGAGATAGTCGCCGGTCTCGCAGACCGGGCCGACCACGTCGGCGATCATGGTCGGCGTGGCGGCGGCTGGCTGCCGCACGGGCAGGATGTCGTGATGCGCCTCATACAGCGTCGGCCGGATCAGGTCGTTCATCGCGGCGTCGATGATGACGAAATTCTTGGCATCGCCCGGCTTCACATGGATCACGCGGGCCACGAGGATGCCGGCATTGCCGACGATCATGCGGCCCGGCTCGAACATCAGCGTGCAGCCGAGATTGTGGGTGACGCGCTTGACCATCGCGGCATAGGCGGCCGGTTCCGGCGGCGCGGCGCGGTCCATGTAATAGGGAATGCCGAGGCCACCGCCAAAATCGACATGCGAGATGTCATGGCCGTCGGCGCGCAGCGTCTGCACGAATTCGGCGAGCAGGCGGAAGGCGGCCTCCAGCGGGCCGAGATCGGTGATCTGACTGCCGATATGCACGTCGGTGCCGGTGACCTTGATGCCCGGCAGCTTCGCCGCGCGGGCATAGACCTCGCGGGCGCGTGCGATCGGAATGCCGAACTTGTTCTCCGACTTGCCGGTGGAAATCTTGGCATGGGTGCCGGCATCGACGTCGGGATTGACCCGCACCGAGATCCGCGCGGTGGTCTTCATCTCGACCGCGAGTCGCGACAGCATCTCGAGCTCCGGCTCGGACTCGATATTGATGCAGAGGATGTCGGCCGCGAGTGCGGCACGCAGCTCGGGTTCGGTCTTGCCGACGCCGGAGAACAATATCTTCGAGGGCGGAATGCCAGCCGCCAGCGCCCGCTTCAATTCGCCGCCGGACACCACGTCGGCGCCGGCGCCGAGCTTGGCCAGCGTCCGCAACACCGACTGGTTGGAGTTCGCCTTCATGGCGTAGCACACCAACGCCTTCTCGCCGGCGAAGGCTTCGGTGAAGACGCGATAGTGCCGCTCCAGCGTCGCGGTCGAATAGCAATAGAACGGCGTGCCGACGGCTTCCGCCAGCTCAATGAGATTGACCGCCTCGGCATGCAGCACGCCGTTGCGATAGTCGAAATGATTCATGACACGCTAGGTTGTTTGAGCATGATCTGTTCGGAAAACCGGTTGCCACTTTTCCGTATCATGCTCCCGAAATTAGTTGCCGAGCAGCGGATCGAGGACGAAGGGCCGTTTATTGCCACGCGTCGCGGCCGGCGCCGCATCCGAGCCATAGGTCGGATTGAACACGCTGGGCTGTGCCGCCCGCTCGCTCTCGGTATCGCTCGCTGCGGCGCCCGGCGCGGCGTTCGCGGTCGGCGGCAGGTCGAGCGGTCCCTTGCGGCCGCAGCCGCCCAGCGCAAGCGCCGAAACGCCCAGCACAATAATGGCCCATCCCGAGGGGGTCAGGCGGTTCTTGCTAGTCACGACGAATTCCCCAATTTGGGGCGCACCATACAAACATTGGCGTGCTCTGGCGAGAGGCGGAGGACGATGAAATCACGGCCAAATTTTCACGATCAGCCCAATTTTCGCTCTTTTTCCAGCCGCTTGGCCCAGGCCTTGGCCTGCGCCATCACATTCTTCGGCGCCGTGCCGCCAAACGAGGTCCGGCTCTTGACCGAGGATTCGACGCTGAGCACCTTCAGCGCCTCTGCCGTAATCTTCGGTTCGACCTCCTGCATGGCCGCAAGCGGCAGTTCGTGCAGCGCCACGCCCTTGCTGGAGGCCAAGCCGACGATGCGTCCGGTAACGTGGTGGGCATCGCGGAAGGGCATTTTCAGGGTGCGCACCAGCCAGTCGGCAAGGTCGGTCGCAGTGGCATAGCCCTCGCCGGCCGCGGCCTTCATCTTTGCTTCGTCGGGCACCAGATCCTCGACCATGCCGGTCATGGCGCGGATCGCGAGCGACAGCGCCTCGAACGCCTCCATCGCGCCCTGCTTGTCCTCCTGCATGTCCTTTTGATAGGCGAGCGGCAGGCCCTTCATCACGATCAGGAGCGCGGTGAGCGCACCGATCACACGGCCGGTCTTGGCGCGCACCAGCTCGGCCGCGTCCGGATTGCGCTTCTGCGGCATGATCGACGAGCCGGTGGTGAACTTGTCGCTGAGCTTGACGAGGCCGACGAGCGGCGAGGTCCAGATCACGATCTCTTCGGCGAAGCGCGACATGTGCACCGCGCAGATCGCGGCGGCCGACAGCGTCTCCAGCACGAAATCGCGATCCGATACCGCGTCGAGCGAATTGGCCATCGGACGGTCGAAGCCGAGCGCCTTGGCGGTCGCAGTGCGGTCGATCGGAAACGAGGTGCCGGCGAGCGCGGCGGCGCCGAGCGGCGATTCGTTCAGCCGCTTGCGCGCGTCGGCAAAGCGGCCACGGTCGCGGCCGGCCATCTCGACATAGGCCAGCAGATGATGGCCGAAGGTGACGGGCTGCGCGGTTTGCAGATGGGTGAAGCCCGGCATCACGGTTCCGGCATGCTCCAGCGCGCGGGTCACCAGCGCCTGCTGGAACGCGGCCAGCGCCGCGTTCGTCTCGTCGATCGTGTCGCGGACATAGAGCCGGAAATCGGTGGCGACCTGGTCGTTGCGCGAGCGTGCGGTGTGCAGCCGGCCCGCGGCCGGCCCGATCAGCTCGGACAGCCGCGACTCCACGTTCATATGGATGTCCTCGAGCGCACGCTTGAAGTCGAAATCGCCCTTGCCGATTTCTGACAAAATCGTGTCTAGACCTTTACCGATATTTTTCGCATCAGCTGAGGTGATGATGCCCTGCGCGGCGAGCATCGCGGCGTGGGCCTTGGACGCGGCAATGTCCTGGGCATAAAGGTGACGGTCGACGTCGATGGAGACGTTGATTTCCTCCATGATCGCGTCGGGACGCTCCGAGAACCGGCCGCCCCACATCTTGTTGCTCATGACATCTCGCTCACGAATTTGCATTTCAGGCCTTGCTGTTTCATTGGCCGTAGCGCGAAACAGGATGGCGGTTCCGAACGTATTCCCGGCACTGCATAGCCATAACTGACCCAGGATGACAAACGATATGCCCGAGACGCCCCCATCTGAGCCGACCGCCAAGCCGACTGCCAAGCGGCGCATACCGCTGGTGATCGGCGCCGTGCTGGTCGGAGCCGTGATCGGCTATGTCGGGGTCTCCAGCCTCAGGCATCCCCCCGGCGGCGACGTGGCCTGCAACGGCGCGGTCGCACTGGCCAAGAAGATCGCCCCGCTCGCCCATGGCGAGGTCGCGGCGCTGACCATGGCCACCACGCCGTTGAGGATACCGGACCTCGCCTTCGAGGACGCCAACGGCCAGCCGAAGAAACTCTCGGATTGGCGCGGCAAGACCGTGCTGGTCAATCTGTGGGCCACCTGGTGCGTACCCTGCCGCAAGGAGATGCCGGCGCTCGACAGCCTGCAAACCAAGCTCGGCGGCAAGGATTTCGAGGTGGTCGCGATCAACATCGACACCCGCGACCCGGACAAGCCGAAGAACTTCCTGAAAGAGGCCAATCTGACCAATCTCAGCTATTTCAGCGATCAGAAAGCCAAGGTTTTTCAGGATCTTAAGAACATAGGCAAGGCGCTCGGCATGCCGACCTCGGTGCTGGTCGACGGCCAGGGCTGCGAGATCGCCAATATCGCCGGCCCCGCCGAATGGGCGAGCGACGATGCGATCAAGCTGGTGAAGGCGGCGCTAGCCCCGGCCGCGGCGGGGTTCTGATCAGGCGACGGCGTTGAGGTTGCCGCCGATTCCGGGCGACAGATTCGCGGTCGAAGGCGTGCCGAGCAGGGTCTGAACCGCGAACTTTTCCGCGTCGAGGTTTTGCTTGGTCACGCGGGTCGCGATCTCACCTTGCAGGTTGCCCTGCTGCATCGACAGGATGCTGGTGACCATGCTCATCATGTCCATACGCGGTACTCCCAAGTGCAACTTGACGTAGCGCGCGAAAGTTAATGCTTGGGTAACGGATGGCCGCGTCAGGCTGACGCATCGTCGTCTTCATGGCGCAGGAGGTCGCCCGGCTGGCACTTCAGATAGGTGCAGATCCGCTCCAGYGTGTCGAACCGGACGCCYTTCACCTTGCCCTGCTTGAGCAGGGACAGATTGGCCTCGGTGATCCCGACATATTCGGCAAGCTCCTTCGATTTCACGTTGCGCTCGGCGAGCATCACGTTGAGCCGGACCCGGATCGGCATTGCAAAGCCTCAGACGAATTGCGCGTGCTCGTCGGCGATCGCGTTGGCCTCGGCCATCACCCAGGCGGTCACCGCGACTAGGCCGGCGAACAGCAGGGCCAGCAGCGTATCGGAGCCGAACGCGATCACGACCGATTTGCCTTGCGCGTAGGTCTGCCAGCTCAGCAAAATCGAGAGCAGCGCGCCGATCAGCGGCTTCAGCAGGGTCGAGGCGAGCATCGCGATCGCGAGGTCGCGCAACCCCGCAACGTTATCGGCGGTAAAGAAACGTCCCGCGGCGAACGCACTGAAGCAGCGGCGCACCCGCGACAATCCCCAGATCAGACAGGCCAGCGGCATTGCCGAGACCATCAGGCTCATCACGCGGACCAGCCAACCGATCGGATGGAATGCGACGCCGTTCAGCCCGGCATCGCGCAGGATCGCCTCATCCGGGCTCGCCAGCCAATAGGCCAGTAATCCCACGGCGAGCACGAAGGAGATCGCGGTACACGCATAGGCGAGCACGCGGCTGACCGAGCGGATGCGGGCGAGGCGCGCGGGCCGCACGGACGGGGAAAACTCTGACGAAAGGGACACAGACATACTCGACCTCGGAGGTTGCTGGCGTATTATTATTGTTTTACGATAATAAATATTCGCAAGTCAACATATCTTGAAAGGTACCTCATGCTCCGACGCCCCGCGCGCACCATCTGCGCTCTTCTCTTGCTGACCACAACCGTGCATGCGCAGCCTTCGACATCGCGTGGACAGATCTCGGTCGCGCAGGTCGGGGCGATGCTGGATCAGGCCGCCACCAATCCGACCGCGCGCCAGACATTGACGGCGTATCTGGCCGGGTCAGGCGAAACCGCCGGCTGGCTGATGGATACGGCACGCGGCCTGCCGCCCTGCGCGCGGCGGCTGTCACTCGACGCACAGCAGGCTCGCGACGCGATCGCCGGCGCCACCGCCGAGACACCGGCGACGCCGCTGATCATCCGCGGCATGCTGAGGCGCGCAGGATGCCGGTTGACCGAATGACGGACGCCTAAGCCGCGTTCGCCGCGAAGGCCGCACCGAGCGTGCGAAGCGCCTGCCGGGTCCGCACGTCGGACAGCTTTGAGTAGAGCACGACATCGCGGCTCGGCAACGGCGGCAGGCCAAGCCGCGGCCCGAGGTCGACGGTATCCGCCGGCGCCACCCGGCGCGCCAGCGCCGCGACCGCAAGGCCCGCTGAAATCGCCGCGCCGATCGTCGCAAGGCCGCCACCGACGAACGCTTCGGTCCAGGGAATGCCGGCAGCGTCGAGCGCCTCGACCGCCATCGCGCGCACGCTGCACGGCTCGGCCTGTGTCGCCAGACGCAGCGGCTCGCCAGGGCGATGGTGGAAATCGGGTGCGGCCATCCAGCCGAATGATTCCTCGAACAAGACGTCGCCATCGCGGCGTTCGGCGTCGTGGCGCAGCACGATCGCCGCATCGAGCCTGCCGTCGTCGAATGCGCTGAGCACGGACCGCGACGTGTCGACATGGAGCTGGATCACCAGCCCCGGATCGGTGGCGTTCATCCGCTTCAACAGCGATGCGAGCTCCGATCCGACGATGTGGTGGCTGATGCCGACCATCAGCCGCCGGTGCTCGACCGCGAACGCCCCGATCGCCGACTGATGCGCGGCAACCAGATCGCGCGCGGCGCCGAGGAAGGCGGCGCCTTCAGCGGACAGCCGCACCAACCGCGGCGTTCGCTCCAGCAGCCGGCGGCCGAGCCCATCCTCCAGCCGCCTGATCTTCAGGCTGACCGCGGACTGCGTGGTCTCCATCGCCTGGGCCGCGCGGGTGAAGCTACTGAGGTCCGCCACCAGCACGAAGGCCTGCACCGCCTCGATGTCGAGCGCCTTCATGGCCATTCATTGGAAATGAATATCATTGAAATGCATTATCATACGGTTTTCCAATGATCAACGAAGCCCTAGGTTCGGCTGAACGCAACGATCGCCGCTAGGAGAGCCAACATCATGCCGCTGACCCGCGTCTCGCTGCGGCGGGGCAAGCCCGCCGCCTACCGCAAGTCAATCCTCGAAAGCCTGTATCGCGCCATGCGCGAGACCTTCGATGTGCCGGAAGACGATCGCTTCATGACGATCTCCGAGCACGACGATGACGACTTCGTCTACGGCGCCGATTACCTCGGCATCAGGCGGAGCGACGACCTGGTCATCATCCAGATCACGGTCAGCAACACCCGCCCCGTGGCGCAGAAGCAGAGGCTGTATCGGCGGATCGTCGAGCTGCTGGCGGAAAGTCCCGGGCTGCGCCGCGAGGACATCTTCATCAACCTGGTCGAGGTGCTGCCCGAGAACTGGTCGTTCGGCAACGGTGAGGCGCAGTACGTCCGATGACTGCCACACCGCTCCTCTCGCCGCGGATGAGCGGCATCAAGCCTTCGCCCGCATCGGTGCTGCGGCGCCGCGCACGCGAGCTGCGCGCGGCCGGGCGCGACATCATCGAGCTGTCGTCGGGCAACCTGGACTTCCCGACGCCTGACCATGTGATCGCGGCGGCGCATCAGGCGGCCCTGCGCGGCGAGACCCGTTACACCGATGTCGATGGTACGCCGGAGCTGAAGCAGGCGGTGCAGGCCGCGCTGCGGCGCGATCATCGCCTCGACTACGGGCTGGACGAGATCGCCATCACCAACGGCTCGACCCAGGCGCTGTTCAACGCGCTGCTGGCGACGCTGGCAGCCGAAGACGAAGTGATCATCCCCGCACCCTATTGGGCCCCCTATCTCGACCAGGTGCGGCTCGCAGGCGCGACGCCGGTGGTCGTGCCATGCGCGCAGAACAACGGCTTCAAGCTGCGCGCGGATGATCTGCGAGCGGCGATCTCGGCGCGAACCCGTTGGGTCATCGTCAACAATCCGGTCAATCCCTCCGGCGCGCTGTATTCGCATGAGGACCTCAGCGAGATCGCCGCGGTCCTGTTGCAGCATCCGGACATCTTCGTGCTGGCCGACGGGCTCTACGAGCACATCACGTTCGACGGCGCGCCGGCGCCGACGCTAGCGGCAATCGAGCCGCGCCTGAAGCCGCGGACGCTGACGGTCAGCGGCCTCGCCAAGAGCTACGCCATGATGGGGTGGCGGATCGGCTATGCCGCCGGACCTGCGGCGCTGATCCGCGCGATGATCACGATCCAGTCGCAAACCACGTCCGGCGCATCGTCGATCAGCCAGGCCGCCGCGGTCGCGGCGCTCGATGGCGCGCAGGAGGTGCTGGCCGAGCGCGCCGCAATCCTTTGCGGGCGGCGGGATCGCTTTGTCGAACTCGTGAACGGATGCGCCGGGTTGTCCTGCGCGCCGCCCGAAGGCACGTTCTATCTGCTGGTCAACTGCGCCGGCGTGATCGGCAAGCGCGCGCCCGACGGCCGGGCGATCGAGACCGACCGCGACTTCTCGACCTATCTGCTCGAACAGGCGGACGTGGTGGTGTTCCCCGGCGAGGATTTTGGGCTGTCGCCCTATTTCCGCGTCAGCTTCGCCAACCCGTCGGCGACCATCGAGGAAGCCGCGAGACGGGTGAGGCGCGCCTGCGCGACACTGCAATGACGCCTCTCCAGCAGAGACAGCGTCTTGCGCTAGCAGCTCATTTGTTCGGACTTGGGACGGGCGTAACTGTCATCATCAGTCTCGTACCCGCGACGCTTGCGCTGTTGCGGGCGCTGAACTGAAGCGCGAGCCGATGACTATCGCGTCGGGACCGGCTTGTCGCCGCGATAGTCGTAGAAGCCGCGCTGGCTCTTGCGTCCGAGCCAGCCAGCCTCGACATACTTCACCAGCAGCGGGCACGGCCGGTATTTGGAATCCGCCAGCCCCTCATGCAGCACCTGCATGATCGACAGGCAGGTATCGAGGCCGATGAAATCGGCGAGCTCGAGCGGGCCCATCGGATGGTGCGCGCCGAGCTTCATCGCGGCATCGATCGCCTCGACGTTGCCGACGCCTTCATACAGCGTATAGATCGCCTCGTTGATCATCGGCAGCAGGATGCGGTTGACGATGAAGGCGGGGAAATCCTCCGACACCGCGACCTGCTTGCCGAGCTTGGCGACGAACGCCTTGGCGGTGTCGAAGGTCACGTCGTCGGTGGCGATGCCGCGGATCAGCTCGACCAGCTCCATCGCCGGCACCGGATTCATGAAATGAATGCCGATGAATTTCTCCGGGCGATCAGTCGAGGCGGCGAGCCTCGTGATCGAGATCGACGACGAGTTGGTCGCGACGATCGCTTCGGGCTTCAGCACCGCACAGACGTCGTGGAAGATCTTGCGCTTGGTCTCTTCCTTCTCGACCGCGGTCTCGATCACGAGATCGCAATCGGCCAGCGCATCGATCGTTTCGGCGGAAGCGATGCGGTCGAGCGCCTGCTTCCTCTCGCTCTCGCTGATCGCCTTCTTGGCGACCTGGCGGGTCAGATTGCCGTTGATGGTCGCCAGCGCCGACTTCAGCCGGTCGCCCGAGACATCGTTGAGCACCACGTCGAAGCCAGCCAGCGCCGCCACATGGGCGATGCCGTTGCCCATCTGGCCCGAACCGATCACGCCGACCTTTTTGATTGCCACCGTCATCTTGTCATCCACCGGAACGGCGCGCATGTCGCGCCTGCCCAATTCCAACGATACCCGAAGCGAAGCCTTCCGGGTTGCCCAATCCGCCGGAAAACGTTTCCCGGGACCATGATGTGATCACCAAGTAATCGCATCCGATCCATCTTCCTTGTCGGGCACGATCTTTCCGGAAAACCGTTTCCGGATCGTTGCCCCAACAATAATAACACCGGCCGGAGATTACTCATCCGGCCGGTATTTTGTCGCTTACTTTCCGAGCTTGCCGAGTGCTTCGGTCAATTCCGGAACCGCCTGGTAGAGGTCGGCGACCAGGCCGTAATCGGCGACCTGGAAGATCGGCGCGTCTTCATCCTTGTTGATGGCGACGATCACCTTGGAGTCCTTCATGCCGGCCAGATGCTGAATGGCGCCTGAAATGCCGACCGCCACATACAGCTCCGGCGCCACGACCTTGCCGGTCTGACCGACCTGCCAGTCGTTCGGCGCGTAGCCGGCATCGACCGCGGCGCGCGAGGCGCCGACGCCGGCGCCGAGCTTGTCGGCGAGCGGCTCGATGTACTTGGCGAAGTTCTCGCGGCTCTGCATGGCACGGCCGCCGGAGACGATGATCTTGGCCGAGGTCAGTTCCGGACGGTCGCTCTTGGCAACTTCCTCGCCGACGAACGTCGACAGGCCCGGATCGGCGGCGGACGCGGCGTTCTCGATTGCCGCGCTGCCGCCTTCGCCGGCGGCGGCGAAGGTCGAGGTGCGGACCGTGATCACCTTCTTGGCGTCCTTCGACTTCACGGTCTGGATCGCGTTGCCGGCATAGATCGGCCGCTCATAGGTGTCGGGCGCGACGACCTTGATGATCTCGGAGACCTGCATGACGTCGAGCAGCGCTGCGACGCGCGGCATCACGTTCTTGAAGCGCGAGGTCGCGGGCGCGACGAAGGCGTCATAGCCGGGGGCCAGCGCGACGATCAGCGCGGCCAGCGGCTCGGCGAGATCGTGTTCATAGGCCGGGCCTTCGGCCACCAGCACCTTGCTGACGCCGGCGAGCTTGGCGGCGGCTTCCGCCGCAGCCTTGGTGCCCTGACCGCCACCGGCAACCAGCACATGCACGTCGCCGCCGAGCTGGCTCGCCGCGGTCAGCGCCTTGTTGGTCGAGTCCTTCAGGGTCTCGTGGTCGTGTTCGGCAATCAACAGCGTCGTCATCAGAGAACCCCGGCTTCGGTCTTGAGCTTGTTCACGAGTTCGGCGACGTCCTTGACCTTGACGCCCGCCTTGCGGCCTGCCGGTTCCGCGGTCTTCAGCACTTCCAGACGCGGCGTCACGTCGACGCCGTAGTCAGCGACGCTCTTGTCGTCGATCGGCTTCTTCTTCGCCTTCATGATGTTCGGCAGCGACGCGTAGCGCGGCTCGTTCAAGCGCAGGTCCACGGTCACGATGGCCGGGCCCTTCAGCCTGTCTCTTATACACATCTAGATGTGTATAAGAGACAGCCCTTGAGCTTGATGGTCTGCAGACCGCCGTCGACTTCGCGGGTGACCTTGAAGTCACTGCCTTCGACCTCGAGCTTGGAGGCGAAGGTCGCCTGCGACCAGCCGAGCAGTGCGGCCAGCATCTGGCCGGTCTGGTTCGAATCGTCGTCGATCGCCTGCTTGCCGAGAATGACGAGGCCGGGCTGCTCCGCATCGACCACGGCCTTCAGGATCTTGGCGACCGCGAGCGGTTCGACATTGCCTTCGGCCTTGACCAGGATGCCGCGGTCGGCGCCCATGGCGAGACCGGTGCGGATGGTCTCCGAAGCCTGCGCCGGTCCGATCGACACCACCACGACTTCGGTCGCCTTGCCGGCTTCCTTCAGCCGCAGCGCTTCCTCGACGGCGATTTCGTCGAACGGGTTCATCGACATCTTGACGTTGGCGAGCTCCACGCCCGATCCGTCACTCTTGACGCGGACCTTGACGTTGTAGTCGACGACCCGCTTTACCGGCACAAGAACCTTCATCGATCCTCTTTCGCTTTGATTTTATGGGTTTCGGTTGGCTGGCGCGGAACCTAAAGGTCCCTCACCCCCCGGTCAACGCGCGAAAGCCAAAAAACCGCCCCCCGGTTTTGAACCAGTTTAGCGGTTCTGGCCCGGCACCCACAACACGTCCCCGGCCCCCTTATTGTTCTGGAAGCGGCTGGCAACGAACAGGAAATCCGACAGGCGGTTCATATATTGGATGCCAGCGGCATTGACCCGCTCGTCGGGCCTGGCGGCGAGTTCCACCATGATGCGTTCCGCGCGGCGACATATCGTCCGGGCGAGATGCAGATATGCGGATGCCGGCGTTCCGCCCGGCAGCACGAAGGAGGTCAGCGGCGCGAGCTGATCGTTCAGGCTGTCGATGTCGCGCTCCAGCCGCTCGACCTGGCTTGCCAGCACGCGCAGCCGCTCGGCCTTGCCGTCGCGCTCCGGCACCGCAAGATCGGCGCCGAGATCGAACAGATCGTTCTGGATTCGGCCGAGCATCGCATCGACCTCGGGACTGTCGGCCAGATGCAGCCGCACCACGCCGATCGCGGCATTGGTTTCGTCGACCGTGCCATAGGCAGCAACGCGCAGATCGTATTTCGGACGCCGCTCGCCGGAACCGAGCGCCGTGCTGCCGTCATCGCCGGTGCGGGTGTAGATCCGATTGAGGACGACCATGGTCAGCTCCGGCTCCAGTGTTGGTTTCCACCTCTCCCGTAGGGAGAGGTCGCGAGCATCTTGCGAGCGGGTGAGGGGTCATAGTCTAACGAGAGACCTGAACCCCTCACCCGGATCGCCAAGGCGATCCGACCTCTCCCAATGGGAGAGGTGAAGAATCCGTATCATCCGCCCTAACGCCCCATCGCCCAGACCGCGAGCATCGCAATGACGATGGCGACGAACTGCAACAGCACGCGCAGCCGCATCAGCTTCTGCGACGTATTCGGCGAGCCGCCCTTCATCATGTTGATGAGGCCGAGCAGGAGCACCAGCGCGACGGCGCCGACGGCAATGGGAAGAATGATCGTACTGAGGACGGATGTCATCTGCGGTACATAACACCGCAGGACGCGGACTTCCACACAGCTCCGCAATGCAACCAACTGGCTTTTCCGTGCGTAATATCAGATGCTGGGTTGGTTCTCGGAGCGAGCGATTTCGACAATGCCGGGTGGAATGTGAAACAGCTTCGTTACGTCTTCAACGTCGTGATGGATGCCTTTTACACGTTCCTCGCCGATGACGGCTGGGCGATCGCGAGCCACATCGCGCTGTCGACCCTGATGGCGCTGTTTCCGTTCCTGATCGTGCTGACGTCGGTGGCCGGTTTCTTCGGCTCCAAGGAGCTCGCCGACCAGGCCGTCGGGCTGCTGCTCCAGGTCTGGCCGACGCAGGTCGCCGAAGCGCTGTCCGGCCAGATCCACGACGTGCTGACCAAGACCCGCGGCGACATCCTGACCATCGGCGCGGTGCTTGCGGTCTACTTCGCCTCCAACGGGGTCGAGGCGCTGCGGGTGGCGCTGAACCGCGCCTATGCCGTGATCGAGCCGCGGCGCTGGTACTGGCTGCGGCTGGAATCGATCGGCTACACGCTGGTCGCCGCGTTCACCTCGCTCGCGATGGCCTTCCTGATCGTGCTCGGGCCCCTGATCATCGAGGCGGCGCGGCGCTATATCCCATTCTTCGTCGAATCGAACGAGAGCCTGGTCAACACCGCCCGTTACGGCATCACGGTGCTGGCGCTGGTCGTCGCGCTCTTCATCCTGCATGCTTGGCTGCCGGCGGGGCGCCGCGGCTTCACCCAGATCCTGCCCGGCATCATCTTCACCATGGTGGCGTCGCTGATCTCGGGCATCGGCTTCGGCATGTATCTGGCGCGCTTCGCCAACAATTATGTGACGATGTATGCGGGGCTCGCCTCGGTGATCATCGCGCTGGTGTTTCTGTATTTCATCGCCGCGATCTTCGTGTTCGGCGGCGAGCTGAACGCGGCGATCATCAAGTCGCGGCTGCCGCGCGGCGTGTCGCTTCAAGCAGCGCAGTCGCTAGCGCCCGCGGAGAAACAGGCTTGACCAGGAAGGTGTCGGCGCCGGCAGCGCGCGCCGCGGCTTCGTCCTCGGCGCGACCGGAAATCCCGACGATCGCGGTGCGGCCGTGCGGCGGCGGCAACGCACGGATGCGCTTGATGGTCTCGACGCCGCCGATTCCCGGCAGGACCATATCCATCAGCACAGCGTCGAAGGCGCCGCGCGCCAGCCTGTCAGGGGCGACCTCGCCCTGACCGATGAATTCGGTATGGTGACCGAGCTCAGTCAGGATCGTGTTGAGCACGACCCGGCCGAACGGATTGTCCTCGACACTGAGCAGCCGCAGCCCCCGCGATGCCGGCGCTGCTCTGTCTTCGCCCACCCCGGGGCTGGCCGGCCCTTCAGCCGGCGCCAGCTTTACGGTGAGCGTGAAGGTGGTGCCGCCCCCGGCACGCTGGGCGGCCGCGATGTCGCCGCCCATGGCGCGCGCGAGTTGCCGGACCGAGGACAGCCCGAGCCCGGCGCCGCCGAACCGCGCGGCGATCGAGACGTTGGCCTGCGAGAACGGCCGGAACAGGCGCTTGACCTCGGCGAGCGAAAGCCCGATGCCGCTGTCGGAAATCGCAAAGGCAACGCCGACCCCGCCACGATCCCTCGCCTTGGCCACGCGCACCGGCGCGACATGCAGCTCGACCGTCCCCTGCTCGGTGAACTTGACGGCGTTGTCGATCAGGTTTTCCAGCGCCGCACGCAGGCGGACGGGATCGCCGACCGCGAAGCCGGGCAGTCCGTCGGAGACCGCGACCGAGGCCCGCAGTCCCTTGGCGGCCGCACGGCCGGCCAGCGAATCCCCGGCATGGCGCGCCAGCGCGCGCAGGTCGAAGAAATCCCGCCGGATCTCGAGCCCCGGCCCGTCGCTCCGGGCAGCATCGACAAACAACGTCGCCAAGCTCGCCAGATGCTCGGCGCCGGCCTTGATGGTATCGACCCAGCGCCGCTCGCGCTCGCCGAGGTCCGACGTCGCGAGCAGGTTGCTGATCGCGAGGATTCCGGTCAGCGGCGTCCGCACCTCGTGGGCAAAGGCGGCGAGTGCGGTCTCGACCATGCCGGAACCGGCCTTCGGCGCCGCCTTCGATGCGGCGCGCTTGCCGCGCGGCTTGGTCGCTGCCTTGGTGGAGCGCTTCTTGATGGTGCGCGTTTTGGCGGCGCGCGGCTTGGGCGGCGTCCTTCCGGATGGCCGCTTGCTGCGCCGTACGCGCGATTTTGACGCCATGATCTCAGTAATCCCCGCCCCAAAGGACAACATGGCATGCCAGCCGTGCCGGAGTCACGGCAGCGTTTGCGGCCGGCCACCGCAAAGCGGCATGATGGTAACCGCCCTGCTTCGCGCCCGAACCCATCACAGGCTAACGAGGCGGCGGATGTCGGCCGGGCTTGCGCCGTCCGCGCGCAAGGCGCGCAGTGCGGTCGCCTGGGTCGATTTCGACAGTTTTTGGCCGGCGGCGTCTCGAATGAGGCGATGGTGCCGGTAGGTGGGCACGGGCAGGCCCAGCAACTCCTGCAACAACCGGTGCACGCTGGTGGACCAGAACAGGTCAGCGCCCCTGACCACATCCGTGACGCCTTGCAACGCATCGTCGATCACGACGGAGAGATGGTAGCTGGTCGGGGTCTCCTTGCGCGCCAGGATCACGTCGCCCCAGGCCTCGGGTCGCGCCACCATGTCTCCGGTCTCTCCGGCCGGCCCGTCGCCCTGTTCCCGCCAGCGCAGTGAACCGGCGTGCGCACAGGCCGCCGCCATGTCGAGCCGCAATGCGAATGGTGCGCCCTGCCCGATCAGCCGTTCGCGCTCCGTCTGCGCCAGCGATTTGGCGGTGCCCGGATAAAGCGGCGCGCCGTCCGGATCGCGCGGCCACGCGCCGCCGGCTTCCCTGTCGGCAACCAGCCGTGCGATGTCGGCGCGGCTCTCGAAGCTCGGATAGACCAGCCCCTGCGCCGTCAGGCGGTCGATCGCAGCACCATAGGCGGCAAAATGCTCGGACTGCCGCCGCACCGGGGTTTCCCAGCCAATGCCGAGCCAGGCGAGGTCTTCGTAGACCGCGGATTCGAACTCCGGACGACAGCGCGTCGCATCGATGTCCTCGATCCGCAGCAGCAAGCGCCCGCCCGTCTGCCGTGCGAGGTCGTGGTTGAGCAGCGCCGAATAGGCGTGGCCGAGATGAAGGTGGCCGTTCGGACTCGGTGCGAAACGGAAGATGGCTGGCATGGTGCTTGTGCCGGGCTCGATTCGGCGACCTCTGTTTGGGCATCATCTCTCCGGAAAACCGATCTCCACCTTTCCGGATCATGCGGCTGGACAAGACTCTGTTACGATAGGAGATGGATGCGCGGGTCAAGCCCGCGCATGACAAGTTGATATAGAGCCGCAATGCTGATTCATCTCGAAACCCAGGCCGACCTCGACGACGCCATCCACAAGCTGGTCGACCAGGATCGACGCCTGCGGCCGATCCTCGAACTGACCGGCATGCCGGCGATCCGGCAACGCGAGGCGGGGTTTGCCGGGCTTGCCGCGATCATCTGCGGCCAACAGCTGTCGACCGCGAGCGCGGCGGCGATCTGGGGACGGGTCAGCAAGGCATTCGACCCGTTCCACCATGATGCGATCCGCAGGGCGCGCGCCGACCGGCTCGGCCGGCTCGGCCTCTCCGCGGCCAAGATCAAGACGCTGAAGCACATCGCGCGCGAGCTTGCCGACGAGCGGCTGAACCTCGACGTGCTCGCCAACGAGGACGCTGATGCCGCGCACAACACGCTGACCGCGCTGCCCGGAATCGGCCCGTGGACCGCCGACGTCTATCTGCTGTTCTGCCTCGGCCATGGCGATGCCTGGCCGGCAGGCGACCTCGCGGTGCAGGAAGCAATGAAGGTCGGGCTCGGGCTGAAGGAGCGGCCGACGCCAAAGCAGATGGCGCCGCTTGCCGAGCCGTGGCGGCCGCTGCGCGGCGCCGCCGCGCATCTGTGGTGGGCCTATTATCGTGTCCTGAAGAATCGCGAAGGCGTGATCGCCAGCGCGAAGTAGGCGATCGAGAAAAACGCTGCAACGGCCTGATCGCGTGCTAGCATCGACCGACGAATACTTAATCAGTTTGCCTGCCCTGTCATTCCGCACGCCCAGCACATCCCCTCACGGAGGACGGACCTGGTATCGCCCCGCATCCCGCTGACGCTTCTCCTGGTCTCGCTGAGCGCGATCGCCGCGGTGTGGTGGTGGCTCGGCATCCCGATCACCCTGGTGCGCGCGCCGATCGATCCGAGCGACAAGGTCCAGTGCATCTCATACGCCCCGTTCCGCGACAACCAGACGTCGCTTTCGCCGGCAACGCAGGTCTCGCCTGAGCAGATCGCGGAGGATCTGGCGCAACTCGCGAAGATCTCAAACTGCATCCGCACCTATGCGACCGACCTTGGTCTCGATCAGATTCCGGGCCTCGCGGGCAAGGCGGGGCTGAAGGTCATTCAAGGCATTTTCCTCGATCGAGACCGGAAGAAGAATGCGACGCAGGTCGAAACGGCGATCCGCCTCGCGAAACAATATCCGGACACGATCATCGCGCTCGTGGTCGGCAACGAGGTCCTGCTGCGCAAGGAGATGTCAGCGTCCGATCTCGCCGCGACGATCCGCTCGATCAAGACGCAGGTCCGCGTGCCCGTCACCTATGCCGACGTCTGGGAGTTCTGGCTGAGCAATCGCGAACTGGCCGACGCGGTCGACTTCGTCACGATCCACATCCTGCCCTATTGGGAGAACGTGCCGATCCCGGCGGAACAGGCCGCCGCGCACGCCGACGAGATGCGCCGCGAGGTCGCGGCGGCCTTTCCGGGCAAGGAGATCTTCATTGGGGAAATAGGTTGGCCGAGCGAGGGGCGGATGCGCGAGTCCGCGCTGCCGTCGCCCGTCAATCAGGCGCGCGTGGTCGCGGAGGTGCTCGACCTGGCCCGGCGCGAGCATTTCCGCGTCAATTTGTTCGAGGCCTATGACGAAGGGTGGAAGCGCGAGATCGAGGGCACGGTCGGTGGATCCTGGGGCCTGTTCTCTTCCGAACAGCGAACACTGAAATATCCGGCGGGCGTGCCGATCAGCAATTTCCCGCACTGGAAGCTGCAAATGGCCGGCGGCATGGCGCTGGCCATCCTGGCGTTCGGCGCGGCATGGTTGACCGTGCGCCGCAAGCCGCGGGAGCCAACGGAATCCTGGCTCGTGTCATGGCTTGCGGTTGGGCTCTCGGCGACCACGGCCGGAATCCTGTTCGGGGTCGCCACGCAACGACTGGTCTATGAAAGCTACGGCACCGGAGGCTGGCTCGTGTGGGGCTCGCTTCTGGCGGCGGCAACGGCGGCGCCGGTGTTCGGCGCCAACGCCCTCGTGTCGGGTCGCGCACCGCCGAGCTTTGCCGAATTGCTCGGCCCACGAGGCTACCACACGGAAACGATGCTGGTGACGATGCACGGGTTGACCTTGATGGTCACCGCCGTGATCGGCACGGCGACCGCACTCGGCCTCATCTTCGACCCGCGCTTCATCGATTTTCCGTTCGCGCCCCTCACCATGGCGGCGGTGCCTTTTGCGGCCATGACGCTGCTCAATCCGCCCGGGAAGGGCAACCGCCCTCTGGCAGAATCGATGTTTGCCGGCATTTTCCTTGCCGCGGCAATCTATACGGCGCTCAACGAGGGGCCGCAAAACTGGCAGTCGCTGTGGACCTGCGCCGCCTTCATCCTGCTTGCGGTGACGCTGTGGCGGGCGCGAGCCTGAGGACATGATCTCGATTTTGATTTGAGCATGGTCTCTTCGGAAAACCGGTTCCCACTTTTCCGGATCATGCTCTATCCCCGCAGCCGGACCCGGTCCTCACGCGCGCAGTCGGTGACGAAGCCGATCACGGCGCGCACCGCGGGAAGTTCGACCAGATCGGGATGGGCGAGCAGCCAGAGGTCGGAGAGGCTCGCGAGCTTTTGCGGCGCGACCCGAACCAGGTCGGAATAGTCGGCGGCAACCAGGCAGGACAATGCCGTGATGCCGAGCCCGGCCCGCGCCGCCGCAAGCATGTCACCCTGCGATGAACAGCGCATCACCAGGGTGCCCTGCCGCGTGATGACATCGCTCCACCGTGCCAGGTGCGCGTTCGAGGCCTGGTCGGCAAAGCCGATCACGCTGTGGCCCTTCCACTCGTCCCGCCGCTCCGGAAGCTTGTGGCCCGCCGCATAGTCGCGCGAGGCGAAGAAACCGGTGCCGAGCCGCCCGATCTTGCGGCCGATCAGGTTCTCGTCGCCGGCGTCGACCGGCCGCAGCACGACGTCCGCCTCGCGGCGGCGCACGCTGGCCGGAAACGGGTGGGTGATGATCTCGAGTTGGATGCTAGCATGATCGCGCAGGAACGGCCCGAGGCGCGGCATCAGCCAGTGCGCCGCCAGCGTCGCGCCGATCGACAGCTTCACCACGCCACGGGCCTGCGCACCGGTCGCGGAGGCCGCGGCTTCCGCGCGCAAGGCGGCCGCCGCCATCACCTCGGTGTGCTCGCGGAACCTGCGGCCATGCGACGTCAGCGACAGGCCGTCATTGGAACGCGCGAACAGCCGGGTGCCGAGTTGCTTCTCGAGCGCCGCGACGTTGCGGCCGACGGTTGGATGGCTGATGCGCAGGCGGCGCGCGGCGGCGGCGAAACTACGGGTCTCTGCCACCGCGACGAAGGTCTTGCAGAGCTCCCAATCCATTCCCCAGCCCGCCCGTTTCTGTTCAATCTTGACTAACTATCTGTTCAATATTGAACGCAATCGCGACGCCGTCCAGCCTTATATTGGCCCGCCAGGAGAGACGCTCCCGCCACCACAACAATTCACGATCCGCTCAGGCCGTCGGCCGAGCGATCCGCCCATGGAGGACCCGAAAGATGCCGTTGCCTGCTTCGCTGACCAACAAGCTCGAACTGCCGGTCGTCGGCTCCCCGCTGTTCATCGTCTCGGGGCCCGAACTGGTGATCGCGCAGTGCAAGGCCGGCATCGTCGGCTCGTTCCCGGCGCTGAACGCGCGCCCGGTCGAGAAGCTCGACGAGTGGCTGACGCGCATTGCCGACGAGCTCGGCGAATATCAGGCGCTGCATCCGGAAAAGAAGGTTGCGCCCTACGCGGTCAACCAGATCTGCCACGCCTCCAACGACCGGTTGATGCACGACATGGAAACCTGCGTGAAGCACAAGGTGCCTGTGATCATCACCTCGCTGCGCCCGCCGTTGGAGATCGTCGAGGCCGCGCATTCCTATGGCGGCGTGGTGTTCCACGACGTCATCAACGTGAAGCATGCCCGCAAGGCCGCCGAGCAGGGCGTCGACGGCCTGATCCTGGTCTGCGCCGGCGCCGGCGGCCATGCCGGCACGCTGTCGCCATTCGCGCTGGTGCGCGAGGTCAAGCAATGGTTCAAGGGCACGATCTTGCTGTCGGGCGCGATCTCCGACGGCTGGAGCATTGCATCGGCGCTCGCGCTCGGCGCCGACCTCGCCTACATGGGCACCCGCTTCATCGCGACCGAGGAAGCCAACGCCGATATCAGGTACAAGCAGGCGCTGACCGAATTCGCGGCGCATGACATCGTCTACTCGAACCTGTTCACCGGCGTGCACGGCAACTACCTCGGGCCGTCGATCGCGGCAGCCGGGCTCGATCCCGCCAATCTGCCGGTCGCCGACAAGTCCAAGATGAATTTCGGCTCCGGCGGCAACACCAAGGCCAAGGCCTGGCGCGACATCTGGGGCTCCGGCCAGGGCATCGGCCAAATCACCGATGCTCCGCCGGTCGCCGAGCTGGTGACGCGGCTGAAGGCGGAGTTTAATGAGGCACGCAACGATTTCGTTCGTGCCAGCGCCTGACGTAAGGACGATCGCGTGGAGAATGCCGACATGATCATCAGCGGCGAGAGACAGATCAGCTACGGCGACATCCACGCCCGCATCGCGCGGGCGGCGAACGGCTTCCGCACCCTCGGCATGCGCGACGGCAAGCCGGTCGGCATGATGCTGCGCAACGATTTCGCGCTGTTCGAGGTGGTCGCGGCGGCGGCCGCACTCGGCAGCCCGGTGGTGCCGATCAACTGGCACCTGAAAGCCGACGAGGTCGCCTATATCCTGGCCGACAGCGGCGCCGACACGCTGGTCTGCCATGCCGACCTGTTGCCGCAGATCCGCGACGGGCTGCCAGCGGCGATCAAGCTATTGGTCGTGACGACGCCACCCGAAATCGCCACGGCCTACGGCGTGGCGCCTGAATTCGCGCGGGTGCCCGATGGCATGACCGACTGGGACCAATGGCGCGACACCCATGCGCCGCTGACCGACGCCCCGATCGGCGCCGCGCCGATGTTCTACACCTCGGGCACGACCGGATTGCCGAAGGGCGTCCGGCGCAAGCCGATGCGGCCCGAGCAGCTGCCGGCGGCCGCCCGCATCGGCGCCATCACCTACGGCGTCAAGCCCAATGAGGATCAGGTGATCCTGATGAACGGGCCGATGTACCATTCGGCGCCGCATTCCTACGGCATGCTCGCGTTCCGCAACGGTTGCAGCATCGTGCTGGAACCGCGGTTCGACCCCGAGGATCTGCTGCAACTGATCGCGCGCCACGGCGTCACGCACATGCACATGGTGCCGACCATGTTCGTGCGGCTGCTGCGCCTGCCCGATGAGACACGGCGCCGCTACGATCTGTCGTCGCTGCGCTTCATCATCCATGGCGCTGCGCCCTGCCCGGTCGACGTCAAGCGCGCGATGATCGAGTGGTGGGGTCCGGTGATCAACGAATATCTCGGCTCGACCGAGACCGGCATCCCGATCTGGCACTCCTCGGCGGAAGCGCTGGCGAAGCCCGGCACCGTCGGGCGAGCAATCGAGGGCGGCATCGTCAGGATCTTCCGGCCGGACGGCACGCCTTGCGACGTCGGCGAGCCCGGCGAGATCTTCATGCGCCAGACCTTGATCTCGGATTTCGATTATCATGGCAACGCCAAGGCGCGCGCCGAGGCCGACCGCGACGGCTTGATCAGCGTCGGCGATGTCGGCTATCTCGACGCCGACGGCTACCTGTTCCTGTGCGACCGCAAGCGCGACATGGTGATCTCGGGCGGCGTCAACATTTATCCCGCCGAGATCGAGAATACCCTGATCGGCATGGACGGCGTCCGCGACTGCGCGGTGTTCGGCGTTCCCGACGACGAGTATGGCGAGCGGCTGTTCGCCTGCGTCGAGCCGGACACCGGCGCCACGCTTTCGGTCGCCGCGATCCAGGATTTCCTGCGCGGCAAGCTCGCCAATTTCAAGGTGCCGCGCGACATCCGCTTCATGGACGCGCTGCCGCGCGAGGCCACCGGCAAGATCTTCAAGCGCAAGCTGCGCGACCTCTACCGCGAAGGACAGCTTCGCTGAGGTGAGGGTGATGGTGCAGCGAACGACGTTTGAAACTTAGTTGCTGTTGCAAAGCGCCGGCAATCGACGCAACGATGCGACCGTATCCCGAGCCTGGATCATCGCCATGAACTCGACCGACTTCATCGTCATCCGCAACGACCTAGAGCAATGCAAGGTCATCGAGACCCGGTTGCCCGACGTCGCGGCGCTGCCGGCGGACGCGCTGCTGGTGAAGGTGACCCGGTTCGCCTTCACCGCCAACAACATCACCTATGCCGTGATCGGCGAGCAGCTGAAATACTGGCATCTATTCCCGGCGCCCGAGGGCTACGGCATCATCCCGGTCTGGGGTTTTGGCGAGGTGCTGGCCTCGAAGCATCCTACTGTTGCGGTCGGCGAGACACTGTTCGGCTACTTCCCGATGGCAACCCATTTGGTGATCGAGGCGGCAGACGTCAGCAAGCGCGGCCTGCGCGACGCGGCCGCGCACCGGCAGGAGGTCTCGCCGGTCTACAACAACTACGCCCGTGTCTCCGGCGATCCGACCTATGCCGGCCAGCAGGGCGATTTCCGCGCGCTGCTGCTGCCGCTGTTCATGCTGTCGTTCCTGGTCGACGACTTCCTTGCCGAGAATGACTTCTACGGCGCACGCCGCGTCATCCTGTCGTCGGCCTCGAGCAAGACTGCATTCGGGCTCGCCCATCTGCTGCACAAGCGCGGCATCCGCGTGATCGGGCTGACATCCAAGGGCAATATCGATTTCGTCACTTCGCTCGGTTGCTATGACGAGGTCGTCACCTATGACCAGGTCACCGCGATCCCGTCGGCGGAACCGGTCGCCTATGTCGACATGGCCGGCAACAGCGCGCTGCGCGAGGCCCTGCACCGGCACTTCGGCGCGCAGATGGTCTATTCCGGCCGGGTCGGGCTGACGCATCGGGCGAGCGAGCCCGACGAACCGACACTGCCCGGCGCCAAGCCGGTGTGGTTCTTTGCGCCGGACCAGATCCGCAAGCGTGCCAAGGAATGGGGCCCCGGCGGCATCGACCAGCGCTTTGGCGCCGCATGGGCCGAGTTCGTGCCGCATCTGCCCAATTGGCTCGATGTGGTCGAGCGGCACGGCCCGGCCGCGGTGCGCGAGGCCTATCTCGATACCCTGCAAGGCCATGTTCCGCCGGATCAAGGCTTGATCCTGTCGTTGGCCGAATAGGCGATATCCCGTCACGCCCTTTCTGCTGCCTCACCAATGGTTATAGGCTTGCGGCAAGGGAACGCCGTCAGAGAATGTCACCACGGCGGCCGATGACGAGAAACGCCCGATGCTCGACAAGACGGACGATATTTCGGTCGCCGCCGACAATTGGCTTGTGCAGTTCGAGGATGCGCTGGCGAGCCCCGACGATGTGCTGCTGAAGCCGCTATTCCATCCCGACAGCTACTGGCGCGACGTGCTGTCGCTGAGCTGGAACATCCAGACCGTCAACCGCGCCTTTGCGATCCTCGAGGAACTGCCGGCACATGCCCGCCGCAGCGCGCCGCATGATTTCCGCATCGATGCCGAGCGCGCCGCCCCCCGCCGGGTGATGCGCGCCGGCACCACCGCGATCGAGGCGATCTTCAAATTCGAGACGACGACCGGCCGTGGCCACGGCATCGTGCGGCTGATCCCCGATGCCGGCGATGGCGACCGGCTGAAGGCCTGGACGTTGCTGACGGCACTCGAGGAACTGAAGGGCTTCGAGGAGCAGCAGGGCCATACACGTCCACGCGGACAGGCCTATTCGCGCGACTTCCGCGGGCCCAACTGGCTCGACCTGCGCAAGGCCTCCGCCGAATATGCCGACCGCGACCCCGATGTGCTGGTGGTCGGCGGCGGACAGGCCGGGCTTGCGATCGCCGCGCGGCTGCAACAGCTCAAGATCGACGCGCTGATCGTCGACCGCGAGGCGCGGGTCGGCGACAATTGGCGCAAGCGCTATCACGCGCTGACCCTGCACAACCAGGTCCAGGTCAATCACCTGCCCTACATGCCGTTCCCGCCGAACTGGCCGACCTACATCCCGAAGGACAAGCTCGCCAACTGGTTCGAATCCTATGTCGACGCCATGGAGCTGAACTTCTGGACCGGCACGGAATTCGTCGGCGGCAGCTATGACGATGCGCAAGGACGCTGGACCGTCGAGCTGCGCCGCACCGACGGCACGACGCGGACAATGCGGCCGCGCCATGTCGTGATGGCAACCGGCGTCAGCGGCATCCCCAATTTGCCCGAGATCCCCGGCCTGAAGAATTTTTCAGGCCAGGTCATGCATTCCAGCCGCTACGAGGACGGCGAGAACTGGACCGGCAAGCGCGCGCTGGTGATCGGCACCGGCAACAGCGGCCACGACATCGCGCAGGACCTGCATTCCTCGGGCGCTGCGGTGACGCTGGTGCAGCGCTCCTCGACCCTGATCACCAATATCGAGCCGTCGGCGCAGCTCGCCTATGCCGCCTACAACGAAGGCTCGCTCGAGGACAACGACCTGATCGCGACCTCGATGCCGCTCGCGTTGGCCAAGCGCAGCCACGTGTTGATGACCGAACAGTCGAAGGAGCTCGACAAGACGTTGCTCGATGGCCTCGCGCGCAAGGGCTTCAGGCTCGATTTCGGCGACGGCGGCACCGGCTGGCAGTTCAAATACCTGACCCGTGGCGGCGGCTACTACTTCAACGTCGGCTGCTCCGACCTCGTCGCCAGCGGCGCGGTCGCCCTGCAACAGTTCGCCGACATCGAGACCTTCGTGAGCGATGGCGCGCGGCTCAAGAACGGTGAGACGATCGCTGCCGACCTGATCGTGCTCGCGACCGGCTACCGGCCGCAGGAAGAGCTGGTGAAGAAACTGTTCGGCGAGGCCATGGCCGCGCGCGTCGGCCCGATCTGGGGCTTTGGCGACGGCCAGGAGCTGCGCAACATGTACACACGCACGCCGCAGCCCGGCCTCTGGTTCATCGCCGGCAGCCTGGCGCAATGCCGCATCAACTCGCGCTATCTGGCACTCCAGATCAAGGCGATCGAGCAAGGCCTGCTGCCGCGCGACGTCGGGCCGGTGGCGAAATTGACCTAACCAACCCGTCATTCCGGGGCGCGCGCAGCGCGAACCCGGAATCCATTGAGCAGCAAGCTCTATGGTTGAATGGATTCCGGGCCTGCGCTGCGCGCATCCCGGAATGACAAGAAATGGGGAGAACGGAATAATGCCAACCATCCTCGGCACCGGCGAGCACCGCTATCGCGTCGTCGAGAATTTCGCAAAGCTGCCCGACGGCTGGAGCCTGACCGATGTCGCCTCGGTCGCGGTCGACAGCAAGGACCGCGTCTATGTCTTCAATCGCGGCGAACACCCGATGGTGGTGCTCGACCGCGAGGGACACTTCCTCAGGAGCTGGGGTGAAGGCGTGTTCACCCGCGCGCACGGCCTGCACATCGACGCCGACGACAATCTCTATTGCACCGATGACGGCGACCACACCGTGCGCAAATGCTCCACCGACGGCAAGGTGCTGCTGACGATCGGCATCCCGAACAAGCCGGCGCCATTCATGAGCGGCGAGCCGTTCCATCGCTGCACCCATACCGCGCTCTCGCCGAAGGGCGAGATCTACGTCTCCGACGGCTACGGCAACGCCTGCGTCCACAAGTACACGCCGGATGGAAAATTGCTCAAGACCTGGGGCGAGCCCGGCACCGATCCCGGCCAGTTCAACATCGTGCACAACATCGCGACCGATGCCGACGGCTTCGTCTATGTCGCCGACCGCGAAAACCATCGCGTCCAGGTTTTCGACGGCAACGGCAGATACGAGACGCAGTGGAACAACCTGCACCGGCCCTGCGCGCTGTGCTGCTGCGGCGGCAAGCAGCCGAACTTCGTGATCGGCGAGCTCGGCCCCGGCATGGCGGTCAACCGCAAGGTGCCCAATCTCGGCCCGCGGCTGTCGATCGTGGATGGCACCGGCAAGCGCATCGCCCGGCTCGGCGGCGAGCAGGGCCCCGGCGTCGAGACCGGAAAATTCCTGGCGCCGCACGGCATCGCGCTGGATTCGCGCGGCGATATCTATGTCGGCGAGGTCGGCGTCACCGACTGGAAAACCAGCTTTCCAGACACCGAGATGCCGGCCACGGTGCGCCTGACGCGATGCTTGCAGAAGCTGGAGAAGATTCCGATCTGAACTCGACTCCACCAGCGTCACCCTGAGGAGCGCGCATCGCGCGCGTCTCGAAGGGTCAGCGGCCCGGCTGGTGTCCGCGCATCCTTCGAGACGCGCGTTCCGCGCTCCGCAGGATGACGGGTCTGATAGCCTGCGACGGGCCAGATCACCTCGGCGAAATCAAACCTCGCCGATCACCTCGCGGCGACGCAGCTCGGATTCTTCGGCGTAGCGGCGCATGGCGTGCGCTTCGGTGAGCAGGCCGATCGGCCGCCGGTCGCCATCGCCCTCGATCACCGCGAGCGACTCCGCTTCCGCCGCGTCGAACACCGCGATCGCCTCCTGCACGTTCATGCCGGGATGCAGCACCACGTCGGCGTAGCGCAGGATGCCCGCGAGCCCCTTGTCGGCCTCCAGATCGGGCGCATGCGCTTCCGCCACCAGCGCCAGCCCGGCGTAGCATCCCTCGCCATCGACCGCGACCACCTGGGTCTTCGAGCCCGGTGGGAATTCCTCGCGGAACGCCTCGATCGGCATCGCGGCATTCACCGTCGTCATGTCCTGCCGCATCATCTTGCCGACCGTGAGATCGCGGATCCAGCCGATATCGGCGGCGCTGCGGATGGTCTCGCCGCGCAGATGCAGCCGCCAGGTCGCGAACGAATAGCCGAACAGCTCGCGGGTGATCGTGGTCGAGATGATGACGGCGACCAGCACCGCAGTGGTGAGCCAGAGGTTGCCGGTGGATTCCAGCGCGATGAACGACATCGTCAGTGGGCCGCCGATCACCGAGGCCGACAGCGCGCTCATGCCGATCACGGCATAGGCGTTGGGGTCGAGGTTCAGCCCCGGCCACACGATGTCGACGCCGGCGGCGAACAGCCGGCCGCCGAGCGCCCCCATGAACAGCGTGGCGAAGAACAATCCGCCGCGGAAGCCCGAGCCGAGCGACACAATCGAGGCGACAGCCTTCAAAGCGAACACACCGGCGATGAAGGCGAGCGGCATCGCCACGATGCCGGCGAAGCGCAGCGCACCATGGCCCGACGACATCACCTGCGGGGTCAGCAGCGCCATCGCGCCGACGGCAAGGCCGCCGAGCGCCGGGCGCAGCGGCGGCCAGAGCCGGGTCTTGGCGAGCAACGCCTCGCACAGCGTCACCCCGCGCATGATCGCGATCCCGGTCAAAGCGGCGGCCATGCCAAGCAGCGCGGCGATCGCGAGATCGCGCCCGAGCACGTCGCCGACGGTTCCGACCCCGACCCCGAGCGGCAGCGGCTCGAAGGCATGGGCGACGAAATAGCCGGTCACCGCAGCCACCCCGACCGGGGTCAGGCTCGCCGGCGTGTAGCCGCCGATCACAAGTTCGAAAGCGTAGAAGGCGCCGGCGAGCGGGGCGCTGAAGGCACCGGCGATCGCCGCCGCCGCGCCGCAGCCGACCATGATTCGCTGGTCGTTGCGGCGAAGATGGAAACCGCGGCCGAGCGAAGCGGCGAGGCCACTGGAGAGCTGGGTATAGCCGGCTTCGAGCCCGACCGAGCCGCCGACGCCGCTCGACCAGATCGTCTGCAACGCCACGATCACGCTGCCGCGGAACGACATCCGCCCGCCATAGAGCGCGTTGGCCTCGATCGGGTCGATCTCGCGGGCTGGCCGGACCCGGAGCAGCAGCAGGAACGCCAGACCCAGCAGCAGGCCGCCAGCGGTGGGAACCAGAAGTGCCCGCACGGGATCGATGCTGGGCTGGCTCGACAGCCGCTCGCCCAGCGGCAGATTGAACAGCACCGAATGCAGCACTGTGACCAGGCTGCTCATGACCGCCACCACGAGGCCGCCAATGGCGCCGATCAGCACCGCCAGCACCACGAGGCTGGTCTCGTGCGCCCGCACGAATGCACGCAACCGGCGCGGCGCCTCGAGATAGCTTGAAGTCGTGGTCATCGGCAGGGGTCCGTCAGTGGCCGACAGGGCCGTGCGGCTCCCTTTACGGGCCTCGCGGGCCGGAGGCAATCGGGGCAGGAACATGGCAGTGCATGGCGGATAAGCCGCTCATCGCTCTTCACAATCCCGTCACGCTGCCTGTAGTATGTGAGTGCATGCTGCTTCGCAGCTAATGGGAGTCAGGAGCGTTATTTGAACGCACATGTCTCACAAGGCGGTTGGCCGGTGCTGGTCTTGAATGCGGACTTCCGGCCGCTGAGTTACTACCCGCTGTCGCTCTGGTCCTGGCAGGACGCGATCAAGGCGGTGTTCCTCGATCGTGTCAACATCGTCGAATATTACGACCGGGCGGTCCGAAGTCCTTCCTTCGAAATCCAGTTGCCCAGCGTCGTATCCCTGAAGTCCTTCGTCAAGCCGACCACCCACCCCGCCTTCACCCGCTTCAATGTTTTCCTGCGCGACCGCTTCTCCTGCCAGTATTGCCTGTCGCCGGACGACCTCACCTTCGATCACATCATTCCGCGCAGCAAGGGTGGCCAGACCACCTGGGAGAACGTCGTCGCGGCCTGCTCGCCCTGCAATCTGCGCAAGGGCAATCTGACGCCGCAGCAGGCCAAGATGTTTCCGAAGCAGACGCCCTACGCTCCGACCGTGCATCAGCTGCATCGCAACGGGCGGTTATTCCCGCCGAATTATCTGCACGAGAGCTGGCTCGACTATCTCTACTGGGATACTGAGCTCGACCCATAGGCGGGGCCATCCAATATCAAGCAAGCAGAACAGCCGCCACCGATCCAGATGACTTCCGCACCGCCCCGTGGCGGAAGGCGACGCCAAATCCCGAAACGCCCCTAAGTCGCGGACCCAGACAGGTTCGAGCAGCGAAGAACCTACAGTAACAGGTCGATGGTCGGCTCGCGGATGAACGACGATGAGACCAAGCTCTGGTTGCGGCTGCTCGGCTGCTCGTCACAAATCGCACGAGTGATCAATCGGCGGCTCAGGGATCGATTCGAATACAGCCTTGCCCGGCTGCATGTCCTCGAAGTTCTATCGGCCTCCAAACGAGGCGTAGCGTTGAGCCAGCTCGCCAGCGCTTTGATGGTGCCGCAAAGCAACGTCACCGCTCTCGTCAATGAACTCGTCAAGGTCGGCCACGTCCGGCGCGTAACCGCGGAGGCGGATCGCCGCGTTCAGGTTGTTCTGCTGACGAAAGCCGGCAGGGCCATGCTTCGCCGGCTGCGGACGGAGCAGACGCGCTCGCTCTCGGCCTTATTCCTGGATGTGCCGCGCGAAGACATCGCAAGCCTGCTGATGGATCTCACGGCGTTCGAACAGGCAGTGTCCGCCAACCTTGAATTGAACAGCAGCAAGCGGCGAGCCGCTCGCAAGAGAAGACGGCAACCTCCGGCCAGGCCGCCCCGCCGCCGGGTCGCCTCGCAATCGCGCGCAAAGAAATAGATCGCCGAACCAGAGCATTTTCGATTCTGATCGGATCAGAACCGAAACTTCGTCCGACGCGTTCTCCTCACCCGAACTTGCGTCCACCCCACCTGCACTTCGGGAAATGCGGATCGACGTGGCAAGGTCCACACGGCGATCAAAATGCGAAGGCCTCCGGTGGACATACCGGAGGCCTTCCTTGGAGGTGACAAGTTTTACAAGTTCAGAGCAATCTCCCTTCCTGGTGGATAAGTCTTTACCAGTTGCGCTGAGCGCGAAGGAGCAAGAGCACGGTGTCCTGATCCTTCAGCTCGTACACGGCGCCCGGTTTGCCGATGCCGGCACTGCCCGGATACGCGATCGTGCCGGCGAACTTCTGATCCACGTGCGTGTAGGTCAGGTCTGCCGAGAAGGTCAGGTTCTTGACCGGGGTCCACCGGGTGATCAGGCCGAGCTGCGCGATATTGTAATCCGGGTTGCAGGAGGTCAGGCCGGCGGTGCCGAACGCAGCGCCGAACGAACCACCCACGCCAGAGCCTGTTGGGCCGCAGATGTAGGACTTGGCGGTGCCGTTATAGCGGACCCCGGCGTAAGCACCGTAGATCGCAGTGTTCCAGTAGGCATCCCAATTGTGGGTGTACGCGCCGCGCATGCCCCAGGTCGTGATCAACTGCTGCTGACCACCGGCGACGAACACCGAGTCGGGCGCTATGCCGAAGCCGACGCTTTGATAGGCCCCCGGCAGATTGGTGCCGCCAAAGACCGTGTTCGCACCGGCCGAACCGGCAAGATCCTGGATATTGTAGCGGGTTGCGCCGTTCGTGTAGACGCCCTGGATGTTGATCGTGTCGCCAGGTCCGGTCGGGATGTTCTTGATCGACAGGGCCAACGCACCAGCCCAGCCCCACTTGTCGTCCGGATGACCGGTCGATTCGTTGCCGCCGTAGTAGGCCGCATGGTTGTTATGCGCCGCGAACGACGCCTGGAACAGACCCCAGGCCTGGTCGACGCGCAACATCGCAACAAGGTCCGGAGCGATCGTGCCGGCGTAGTTGCTGAGGCCGAACGGGCCGAGTGCGCCCGGAGTTGCGCCCAGATTGTTGACGCCAGCCTGATAGTAGGCCGTCTGATCCTGTGCGGACAGCGCCATCGACACGCCGTTGCCGAACTGCGCGGTGTAGGTGAACTGGTTCACACCGGTGATCGTGCCACCGCCGCCGACGAGACCGTCGTAGTTGTTGCCCGGGTAGTTGGCCCACGGAGCAGCGAACTGCGAGACCGCCTTGCCCATGGTGAAGCCCGCAAACTGGATAAAGGCGTAGTAGACGCCGACCGTACCGGCCGCAACGGCGCCGCCGTTGGCGTTGTTCGGCGCCGAGGCCGTGCCGATCGCCGAGTAGATGCTCGAGCCATTGCCCTGCCCGGCATAGCTATCCGTGGTCCAGCTGAAGGTCGCATCGAAGAAGGTGCGAACCACGCCGTATTCGGTCGCGGTGCGCGTGTCGATGTTCAGATCCTGACGGGAGCGCCAGGTGTAGCCGTTGGTGTAACGATTGTTCGCCCCGGCGGGACCCGAGGTGTTGCCGGTGTTGTCGGAGTTCGTATTCGCCAGAACGTCGACGCGCAGATAGCCGCCCAGCTTGATGCACGTATCGCTGCCCGGAATGTAGTAGAAGCCCGGGCCGTACAGGGAACACACCTTGACGTATTCGACCGCCTTGGCCTTCACCGGAAGGTCGGCTGCTTGCGCGCCGCCCACTGCAATGAGCGACGCTGCCGAAGCCAGAATAATACTCTTGGAAAGCTGCATAAATCCTCCTGCCCTTTTTCGTTTGAGGAGATTTACGATCGAGCCGATTGCGCCCTGATCTTCATCCCCAACCCATTCGCGTCGCTTCGGCGTGAGAAGGATGATCGGTGACCGATCTCCAACCTCCGCAAAGCCCCTCATCACGCAGGATCGATGAGAACAACAGTTCGTGAGACGCGACAATGCGACAAATACTTGTCACACGCATTCGATGTCATCGCGTGATACTTCTAACACACTGTTATAAAATGATATTTTTATTCCATACATGAAGTATCAATAGCGCTACAAGAATAGCTTTTTAGCTATCTCCCGATCCCTGGCTTGTCGCGCACGCGAACGACATCCATGTCGCACCTCAAACTGAGTGGCGCGAGTTGACCAGGATCGATTCAGTTGAGCGGGAACGTCCGAGCGCCGGAAAATCCAGATCGCTGCACGTCGTATCGAAAATTCTTCAGCCGACCTCGGGCTTGGCAACGCCGTCTTGTCGTGCCGTCGAAACATGGACTCCAAGGTTCGGCGCACCCACAAATTCGATGCCGGCATTTTCAAGCGCCTCGCGAATCCGTTGCACCGTGTCGAAGTTGGCCTCTATCCGGCCTTCAAGACGCTCTAGTCGTCGGATCGTCGCAAGTGCCAAACCAGCTTCTTGCGCAAGCCGATCCTGCCTCCAGCGGAGGAGCGCACGCGCCGCCTTGATCTGCCGTACGTCCGTAAGCATTCCCTTCGAGTTCCTCCTGGACGGCTGCGTTGTGTTCTCAATTCGGCTGAGTATTCGCAACGTTCCCGCCGACTGCGTTCCACGGCAGGAGTTGGCCGAACTCCTGGAACGTCATCCGGTCGATGTCTGTTCCGCCGATCATCATCCCTTCCGGCGCGATGGCCGCGATTGCGCCAGCGGCAACCGGTCCGGCCGTCGGCACACTTCCTCCGTGCATCCGCGGCACATACGCGCGACGATCGCGACACGGTGCAAGAACGAAACAAGCGGAGCGCATCCTCGACCTATTTGTACTGTTTACACAGAGGTGCAAACGGAGGATTGCACTGGACGGCGCGGTAGATTGCCACAGTCTCATTGAAAATGATCCACGCTGCGATCGGCGCCTGATTGTCGATGCTATCGAATAGCTCGTGACGCATGGAACCGGCCTTGAGAGTTGAGCCATCAACCTTGTTGGCATCGGCCATCGTGACGTGCGGCATGGTGACCTGCGTCGCCAGGACTGATCGCTGCAGCGGCGTGCCGCATTAACGTTAGCAAGCGCATCGCATTAACCTCCACAGGTTGAATTTCTTGACGGCCCACACGCCACGTTGGAGAGTTGATGCAAGGACGCGCGCCTACGCGGAGCATTCGCAACTTCCTGCTCGCGTGATGTCGACCGACCCGAGTTTGTCGACAGCCATTTGATCTTGCCGTCCGACGGCGCTGTCGCAATTAGGCGGCAGGAGACGAAGTGGCGAAACATGCTGAGCGCAACGTCCCATACAGCGGTCCGGGCTATTCAGCCGCACGAAGGTCTGTCGATCGCGCCGGATCGTCCGGTTCCGCAGTCCGAACCCATCGTCCAGACCGACCGGCAAGCGTTGCGCAAGGGCGCTGCGAGGCCGATGACGACTGCGGACGTTCCCGCGGTCGCAGGCCTCTTCCTCAAGGTCTTCAGAGGGAGCGACAGGCCCGCCGGCGCGGATCTCAAGGGCTATCTGCACGCACTGACCTTGGGATCACCGTCCTATAGCGAGGCGGCGGGCACGCAAATCTATCAACAGCAGGACGGCCTCATCTCGAGCGCCCTGCTCTCGGTCCCGATGCGCTTCATGGCGTGCGGCAATGTCATCCCGGGACGGCTGCTCGGCGTCTTCATGACGAACAGGGACTCCGCCGGAGCCGCCCAGCTCAATCTTGGTCTGCGGCCGAAGAAGGCAAGTCTTTCGTTCTGTGACAGCGCATCGCCGACCAGCGCCAGGTCCTTGATGGCCATCGGCGGAAAGACGATTCCGATGCAGAACCTGGAGTGGGTGCGCACCTTCCGTCCGCTAAGCGCATTGCTCGGGCGTCATTCGCCCCGCGTCCTGCGCCGGATCGAGCCGGGCCTGGCAGCGCTCTTGCGTCCCGTCGATGCTTTCCTTGGTCGCCTCCGCGGTGACGACAACATCGAGGGCCCCGCCGGCGCGAAGGTGCTGGAGATGTCCGTCGCGGACTTCCTGGCGCATGCGCCGCGGTTGATCGCCCATTACGCCGTCCGCCCGCTCTGGTCGGAGGACGAGCTCGGCTGGCTCGTCGGCCTCGCGGCGCAGAACACCAGACTAGGCAGCTTCACGATCCGCGCGATCGAAGACCGTTCCGGCGCGCTGCTTGGTTGTTTTGTCTACTATGCGTCGCCGGGACGGACCGCGCATGTGCTCAACATCCTGTCGCTGCCCGGCCGGGAAGTCGGCGTGCTGGGTGCGATGTTCCGCCACCTCGAAGACAGCGGCCATGTCGAGGCTCGCGGCCGTGCGCAGCCGGCTCTGATGGCGGGGCTCGGGCTGCAACGCTGGCTCGTGTTCCGGCACCGCGCCTTCGCCATGGCATTGACGCGTGTTCCGGAAGTGAACGACGCCATCGTGCGCGGCGATATCTATGTCGGCGGCCTCGCGGGCGAGGACTGGAGCCGGCTGATGTGCGACTTCGGCTGAGATCCGGCAGCATCCTGCGCTATGCGGCGTGCACAACATCATGTCGCCGTGCACGAAGCACGTCCATCAACGCGGCAGCTGCGCGTTAGCTCACGGCTTGCCCGGTTGGGGCGGCAGAAGTTGTCCGGCCAGAACCACCCCGATCACGGCGACCGCCGCCATCACGAGCGTCCAGCTGACGAACAGTTGATGGCCGATGAGCACGCCGCTCAGCAGTGGAGCACTGATATTGGCACCCGACATCAACGATTGGTTGAGGCCCATGATCATGCCCTGACGGTTGATCGCGGTGCTGCGCGACAATTCGGCGGTCAGCGTACTGCGGGTGAACATCATGCCGACGATGATCAGCGTCAGGAACAGCACCAGCAGGCTGATCCGCGGCGCGAACGCGAGCCCCGAAAATCCGATCGCCATGCAGGCGAATGCCGCCAGCACGATGATCCTGTCCGAAGCGAAGATATTCGCCCGCGTGATCAGGAGGCACTGCACGACCATGTTGATGAAGCCGGCATAGGCGAACACGGCACCGAGTTCGCGCGCACCGAACGGATGCCCATCCCAGCTGAACCGCGCGGACAGGAACAGGCCGATCTGCGACAGGAACATCGAGTTCACGAAGAAGAACACGATGAGCAGAGCGAGCACGCGCCACGCATAGCGCATCCCGGCGATCGTGCGCGCCAGCGTCGGCTCGGGCACCCGCTGCTGGTAGAGCGGCTCGGAGGCCGGATGATCGGGCGACAGCAAGGCGATGGTGGCGACAATGCTGATCAGCGACAGGACCGCCGCCGCCCATACCGGATAAGTGTCACCATAGTGGACCAGAAGGCCCGAGAGCGCAGGGCCGACCAGCAAGCCGGTCCCGATCGCACCGCTGGTCATGCCGAGCGCCTGCTTGCGGGTCGAAGGTGCGCTATGCTCGGCCGCATAGGCATGCGCCACCGAGATGTTGCCGGACGTCAGCCCGTCGATGATCCGCGCCAGGAACACCAGCGTCAGGTTGCCTGCGATGGCCAGCAAGACGAAGCCGACACATGTGCCGATTTGACTGACCACCAGCACCTTGCGGCGGCCGTAGCGGTCGGACAGCATGCCGACGATCGGGCCAGCGATCAGCTGACATACCGCATAGATCGAGATCAGGGCACCGATCATGAACGGCGTCGCGCCGAGCCGCTGTGAGTAGAACGGCAGCAATGGCAGGATGATGCCCATTCCGGTGGCATCCACCGCCACGACGATGAAGGTCGGGATCAGCGCCAGGCTGCTATCGCCGCGAAGCCCCTCATCCGCTCCTGCCGTGAAGCCCGTGCCCATTGCCCGATCGCTTTTGCGTGATCATCAGGGTGATGCCCAATTATATAGTTGCAGCCTAATAGTTTGTATCCTATCTAATTTGCATGCCTCCATCGCAATCCCATATCCACGCCGAGATCGGCCGCCTGATCACCAGGCTCGCCCGGATCTGGCGACGCGAGTCGGATCAGGCGCTGTCCGATCACGGCCTGTCCTACGCGACGGCTATCCCGTTGCTGGTGCTGTCGCGGCAGGGGGAAAACGTCCGCCAGGGCGTGCTGGCCGACGAATTGGGGATCGAAGGTCCTTCGCTGGTGCGGCTGATCGATCTGCTCGCGTCGGAAGGCCTGGTCGAGCGCCGCGAGGACCCGACCGACCGGCGCGCCAAGACGCTGCACCTGACCGCGAGCGGCAAGGCCAAGGCCGAGGACATCGACCGCATCCTGCGCCGCGTGCGTGCCAGTGTGCTGAAGGATATCGAGAGCGAGAAACTTGCGATAGCCTTCGAGACGCTCCAGCGCATCGAGCAGCGTGCGAGCCGCCTCCAGGACGCCAGGTCTGGTCCGGCGAAGACTGCTCCAGAGGCGAAATAGTCATGCGCGCCGAAGAGCCATTCCTGGTCCGCCACGCGGACCTCGTTTTCGCTTTGAAGACGTTCGCAGCATCCATGCTGGCGCTTGTGATCGCCCTGGCGATCGATCTGCCGCGGCCCTACTGGGCGATGGCGACGGTCTACATCACGTCGCAGCCGCTGGCCGGCGCGACCAGCTCGAAAGCGTTCTTCCGCGTGATGGGAACGTTGATCGGCGCGATCGTCACGGTGGCGATGGTGCCGAACCTCGTCAACGCGCCCGAGCTGCTCTGCCTCGCCATCGCGCTGTGGGTCGGGCTCTGCCTCTATCTGTCGCTGCTCGACGGAACCCCGCGCAGCTATGTCTTCATGCTGGGCGGATACACCGTCGCAYTGATCGGCTTTCCGTCCGTCGCCGAGCCSGGAAGCATTTTCGAYRTCGCGCTGGCGCGGGTCGAGGARATCTCGCTCGGCATCATCTGCGCAAGCCTGGTGTCGACCGTGGTGTTTCCGCGCAGCGTCGCGCCGGCGGTCGGCAGCCGGGTCAGGAGCTGGCTGTCGGATGCCCGCCGCCTGTCCCGCGACGTGCTGCTTGATCACGGCACCAGCGAGACGCGCCGGGCCCAACGTCTCCGCCTCGCGACCGACATCGTCGAGATCGATACGCTGGCGACCCATCTCGCCTATGACCGGCTGGCCGACACCGGCACCGTGCGCGGTCTCGCCGAGGTTCGGTTGCGCATGCTGATGCTGTTGCCGATCGTGACGTCGATCGAAGACCGGCTAGCCGCGCTCGGTGCGGCGGTGCTGCAACAGCAACCGGGACTGCAGCGCCTGATCGGCGACGTCGCTGCCTGGATCGTGGACGAGGATCGCCAGCGGCAATCCGGCGAGCAGATCCGCGCTGATATCGCCGAGCGGCAATCCGCCCTCGACGGCCTCGCGGCGCGGGAACGCATCATCACGATCAGCCTGCTGCTGCGGCTGCGCGACCTCATCGACATCTCGGCCGACTGCCGCGCGGTGGCCGATGCTATTGCCGCGGGCCAGGATATCTCCTCAGTGCCGTTCGCATTCCATCCGGAGGCCGGAGCGGCCCCGGTCCGGCATCGCGACCACGGCATGGCGCTGTGGTCGGCCGCGGGGACCACGGTCGCCATCCTGATCTGTTGCGGCGTGTGGATCGCCACCGGCTGGGCCGATGGCGCCTCGGCGCCGATGATGGCGGCGGTCGCCTGCTCCTTCTTCGCCGCGCAGGATGAGCCGGCACGCAGCATCCGGGCCTTCGGCCTGTTCTCGCTGGTCGCCATCGTCATCGTCGCGATCTATCAGTTCGCGGTGGTGCCGAGCATCTCCCATGTCGAGGTCCTGATCGCCGCCCTGGCGCCGACCTTCCTGACATATGGATTCCTGATCGCACGACCCAGCACCGCGCCGATCGGCATGGCGCTCGCCGCCAACACTGCGACGCTGCTCGCACTGCAATCGACCTACAGCGCTGATTTTGCCAGCTTTGCCAACACGTCCGTCGCCTTCTTCCTCGGTGTCGTGATCGCGGAGATCGTGACGCGGATCGCGCGCGGCGTCGGTGCCGAATGGATCGCCAAGCGGCTGATGACGTCGAGCTGGCAGACGCTCGCGGTCGCGGCCGAGCGGCGCGGCCGCGGCGATCGCGCGCAGTTTGCCGGCCTGATGCTGCATCGGCTCGGACTGCTGGTGCAGCGCATCGCCTTCATCTCCGAGAGCGACCGCCGCGACACCGACAGCCTGGTCCAGCTGCGCATCGGGCTCAACATCATCGATCTCCGGCGCGCCCGCTACGGCCTCGCCGCATCGACCGTGCGCGCCATCGACCACATGCTGGACGACCTCGCGGCGGCGTTTCGCGCCCATGCGGATCAGGCACTGCCGGCCGAATTGCTGTCATGCGTCGATGCCGCGGTGACCGCGGTCGTCAAGGACCCCAATGAGCGCGCGCGGGACGATGCGCTGCTCGGACTCGTCGGCATCCGCCGCGGCCTGTTTCCGAATGCGCCGGCGTATCGATCGCAGCCGGAGGAGAGTTTTGCGGCATGAGATATGAGCTCGACATCTACGGAGTTCTGGTTCCCGCGCTGCTGCTGTGGCTCGTTATTGCCTATGCGCTCAGCGTGCTGCTGAGCCGGATCATGCAGCGCTTCGGCCTCTACCGGCTGGTCTGGCATCGCGCGCTGTTCAATTTCGCACTGTATGTCTGCCTGCTCGGCGGCGTCGTCTATCTTTCGGAGTTTCTGCCATGAAGGGGAATTTCGCCTGGCTCGGCCGGGTCACGTTGACTGCCGTCGCGCTCGTCGCCGCGCTCGCCGTGGCTCACGCGCTCTGGGTCTACTACATGGAATCGCCATGGACCCGCGACGGCAGGGTCCGCGCCGACGTGGTCCAGGTCGCGCCCGACGTATCCGGCTTCGTCACCGACGTGCTGGTCAAGGACAATCAGCCCGTGCATCGTGGCGATATCCTGTTCCGGATCGATCGCGCCCGCTTTGCCCTGGCATTGCAGCAGGCCGACGCGGCGGTCGCCGGCCATCGCGCCACGCTGGATCAGGCCGATTCCGACCTCAAGCGCTACAGCGCGCTGACCACCGATGCGGTGTCGCAGCAGAAGCAGGAGCAGGTGCTGGCCACGCAGCTGCAAGCCAAGGCCGCCTATGATCAGGCGGTTGCCGATCGCGCCGTCGCGCAGCTCAATCTGGACCGCAGCGAGGTGCACGCATCGGTCAACGGCACCATCACCAACATGGATCTGCGGCCCGGCGCCTATGTCACCGCGGGCAAGGGCGTGATGGCGCTGGTCGACACCGATACGCTGCATGTCGAGGGCTATTTCGAGGAAACCAAGCTCGCGCGGATCCGTGTCGGCGACAAGGCGCAGGTCCGGCTGATGGGCGAGCCGGTCCGGCTCACCGGTCACGTCGAGAGTATCGCGGCCGGCATCGCCGACCGCGACCGCACCGACGGCGCGAACCTGCTCGCCAACGTCAACCCGACCTTCAGCTGGGTTCGCCTCGCGCAGCGCGTCCCGGTACGCATCGCGCTGGATCAGCTGCCGGATCGCATCGCGCTGGTCGCCGGCCGTTCGGCGACGGTGGAGATCATGAACTAGGGCGTTTCGAGCGAAGTGGATGCCGGTTCGCGTGAAGAACACGCGTCACGACAAGAACTGAGAGCCCCGTTCCGATTCCATCGGAACGGGAAGGGCTCTGGCCGGATCGTGACAGCTCACTGCGAAGCCGGCGGCGCCACCCAGACGTCGCTCTGCTGAATCCGGCGGATCAGCGCCTGCGGATCGAACTTGCGGATACCAGCAGGAATCTCGAAGAGATGCGCCGGCTGGGGCTCGTCGCGGATGTGATCCGCCGCGATCAGCGTGCCGTCCGCGATCCTGACCTGCACCGGGAATCTGCGCGCGCGATCGATCCAGCCGACAAAGCCGGCGTCGGACGGTGCCGTGACGCGGTACACGTCGGTGCTGCGCCCCGCGACGCTGTCCGTTCCGTCGCGCTGGCAGCGCCACGTCGCGGGATCGAGCGGTGCGGCGAGCTGCGCGAACGCCTGCCATTGCCGGCAAGGATCGTCCGGATCGACCGGTACGAACATCTGGGTCAGCCGGCTCGATTGCCTCGCGTCCATGAAAACATGCGCGCCGGGACGGACGAAATGCGCCACGGGCCTCGCGGCATCGATCAGGAAGAAACCGTCCGGCAACGCGGTTGCTTCGATCCGCGCCTTTTGGCCCGCGACATGCAGTGTCCCGAGCGTGCTGATCGCCTGGTCTTTCCGCGCCACGAGGTCGGCCGAAAACTGCTGCGCCATGACCGGCGTCGGAATATCAGCCAGGATCGCAACGGCAAGAAACCAAGCAGCGACGTTCCGGCCAGTCGGGCAATTCGTCTCGTCGTGCTTCATCGCGTGTTCCGATCGATCAGGCCGTGGACAAGCAAGACATGACGACGCCGATCGAACCATTGGCTCGATCGGCGCCGGCCTCAATTCAGATCACGACCTCGTTCAGGACGGGGACGTGATCACTCGGTGTAGGACAGCGTGACCGGCTTGTTGAAGTCGAACGCGTCGAACATGTCGGACAGCGCCGGGCTGTTGGTCGGGACGTACTCGTTGTTCCTCGAGTAGGTCGGGTTCGGCAGGTTGTCGCGGCTACGGTTCGTGAGCGGCTGGAGGGCCCAGTTGCGCTCGATGAACTTCAGCAGCGAAACGTGGTCGCCGTAGTTGTGGTAGATCTTGCCGCCGGTCGAATAGGGCGACAGGATCAGGATCGGCATGCGCGGTCCGTCGCCGAAGAAGTCGATCGACTGCAGATAACCCGAATCCCAGTAGCCGCCGGCTTCGTCCCAGGTGATGAAGACGGCGGTTTCAGCCTTCAGTTCCGGATTGTTATCCAGCGCGCTGAGCACGTTCAGGACATAGGCCTCGAACAGATCGACCTTCGAGCTCTGCGGATGACCGTCGAGCAGGCCGTCAGGCTTGCCGAACGACACCGAGGGCAGCGAGTTCTTCTCGATCGCGGTGATCAGATCGGCAGTGTCCTTGATATGGGCCTGGCGCGTGGCCGGATTGGCCATGATCGAGGTCGCATACTGGAACGGATTGCAGATCTGACAATAGGCGACACCGAGCGCATGGGCCGGATCGGCAACCGCCGCGGCGCTGAGGTTCGGGTTCGACGGGTTGGCAGCGACCGCAGCGTTCGAAAGCGCCACGGCGTCGTTGTACGCACCACCGTAGTACGCCCAGGAGATGTTCTTCTCCATCAGCGCATCGCCGATCGTGCGAACCGGCGACGGCGGCAGGTTGTTGCCGCCGGACAGCGCGCCATTCGGCAGATAGCCCGGATTGGTGTTGTTGAGCATGTAGTAGTGGTTGGGCTTGCAGTTCGGCTCGGCCGCGTAAGGCAGATTGTTGAGGTAATTGACGATCGGCTTCACGCCGGGCTGGAACACGTCAGAGCAATTGCTGAAATTGCCGTCGACGGTGTAGCGGTTGACCGAGCCCGAAGCAGGGTTCGGATTGGCGATCAGGCTGGCCGGCGGCGTCGCCGGGTTGCCCTTGCCGTCGCTCCAGAACGCCGCATCGCCGGTGCCGAGCATGAAGTGGTTCGCGCCGGTGCCGCCGTGGAACGACTGGTGGAAATTGTCGCCGAGCGTGAAGCGGTCGGCGAGCATCTTCAGGACCGGGGCCTGACCCTGCTGGGCGTTGTAGAAGCCCATCGAGTTGGCCATGCTCTTGTTGGACGCCGAGTAGGTCGCCATCACGAACGGAAACAGGTCGTTGAGGCAACCCGAATTGTTCTTCTTGGTGGCGCTGGCGACGCTGCAGTCTTCCTGCTGCCAGTCCTGATAGAAACGATGCGTCGTGTCGCCGGTGTAGTCGTCGTCGCTGATCTGCTCGCCCTGCAACGGGAACGGTCCATTCAGACCGCCGGCGCCGGGAACGCGGGTATCAAGCACACCGGTCGGCAGGCCGCTGAAGCCGGTGGTGAGGATGTCGAGATCGCTCGGATCCATGTCCTTCTCGACGCTGGCTTCCGCGATCGTCTTGAACGGTGCCCCTGTGTCGCTCTGCGCGGTCGGCGTGCCGTTGGTGTTCGGTTGCGGCATCGCGTTGGTCGCGTTGTAGGGCGACTTCGCGATCGCCGGCGCGCCGATATAGAACGACGGCTGGCCCGCGACCGAGAACTGCTGCGCCTGGGCGAAATTCGGCCCCGGCGTTCCGTCCTCGTTGACGATGCCCTTCGACAACAGGTTCGAGATGGTCTGCCCCTTGCCCTTCGGCTTGTACACACCGAAGGTGTGATCGAGACCGCGGTTCTCACCGATCAGGATGATGACGTGCTTGATCGGCGAAGCGGTCTTGCCGCCGTGATCCTTGTCACCATGTTCGCCACCATGATCATTCCTGGCGCGATCTGCCTCCTGATGCGCGCGATGATTGTGATGCGAACGCTTGTCCCAATCACTGTGACCGCCGGGATAATGCGCGGCATATGCAGCCGTTGCGACGAGCACCGTCGACGCGATGCAGAGCGCGGTGCTGGTTCGCCAGTGCTTTTTGTAATTCAAACTCATTGTCGACCTCAGGTGTTTGCGGTTAGCAACACAACCTGCTTAATGCGACAACATGACGCAGAATTTTCGCTCCCGTGAACCCACATAAGAAATTTCGAAACGTTCAAAGATTTTCTGTGGAGACATCGGCAGCAGCGAGCTGCATCTTCACGCACCTCAATCGATCGAATAGCGACTGCGTGATCAACGCGACTGCGAAGACCACGAATGCTCGTCAGGAATGCTCCGTCAGTGCTGAACGTGCCTGGCGCGCATCACCTCGCGAAGCGCAGCGTAATGCTGATCATGGACGTCCTGGTTGAACAGCGACCATGGCTCGGCGCTGGCGAGCAACGCCGGAACGGCAGCTGCCGTGAGATTGCGATAATTCCTGAACTCAGCGGCAGCATCTGCGTTGCGTCCAGCTGCGACGGCCATCTCGATTCGCCGCAGCGTGAGCACAAGCTCCTTGAGGCCGTTGCGCGCAAGCACGCGCTGTTGCTCGCCGCCTGATACGCTGGTGTTCTTTCGATCGGGATACTGCTCGGTCAGCTCGCGCAATTCGCGGCCGATCGTGTCGACCGCAAGCGCAACTGTATCCTTGTCGCCAGCAGGAATCGCAGTCGCGAGCACCGAAGAGAAGTCGTTGATCTCCTTGAGCGTCGCACCGGCACCGTCGCGCTCATAGGGCTGGACGCCGTCGCCCACCGCCGTCAGGTAGGCGATGAGGTCACCCTTGTCCTGCGCCGACAGGCCGAGCTGGAAAGTCCGGTCGAAATAATCGACGACCTGGTTGAAATTGTCGAAGCGGCCGTCGTGAAAATACGGCGCATTGAAATCCGCGTTGCGCAAGGTCGGCGTCTTGAACAGACCGCCTGAACCGACGTCGTGCTGCTGGTGATCGACGAAGCCTGACGACGGAACGTGGCAACCCGCGCAGCTCAGCGCAGGATCGTGCGGAAACGGCCTGGAGAACAACGCTTCACCGCGGCGCTCCGGATCGGTGATCTTGCCCGCCAGCCGCCCCGCCGGACCAAGGCTCGGGTTGGGCAGGAAGTCGATGTCGTGCAGATAGGCCACGATCGCATCGAGCGTTGCCGGCGACGGCTCCGGTCCGGCGAACTCGCTGGTGATGACGTTGTGGACGAAGTCACGCAGCGAGGCGAACCGGCCATCGGCGCCGTAGGGCGCAAGATAACGCGCGCCGCGCAGGCTCGGAATCCGCACCGGGTCGAACGCCAGATTGTTGGCCTTGGGATTGAACAGCGGCCCAGTGGTGTCGAACGTGCCGGGCCGGCTCGACATTTTCGGCATGAAGAACTTGGAATTGTTCGCGCCGTTGACATGACAGGTGCCGCAGCTCACGCCGGCCTGCCGAGCCACCTCGCCGAGCAGTCCCGGCGAATTGAACGCGAGATCACCGAGATTGACGAGATAGGATTTGCTGCCGGTACGCTCGGACTGGAACACCTCGCGCGGCTTGTCGAGCGCATCCTCGTTCAGCTCCGTTGCAACCGGCAACACGGTCTTGTCGCCGTCGACCGGGAAGGCAACCGCACGCCCGAGCAGTGCAAGCGCGATGACGCCGGAGAGCAGCGCGGCCAGGCACCTGTGAAGCGATTTCATCGCGCCTGGGCCTCCAGGGTCGGCCGCTGCAATCCGAGCTTGGCCGAAGCGCCCTGTAGCGCGATGACCAGTTCTTCGCTGGTCTGGCGCAACGCAGCAGTATCGACATGCGGCAGGTCGGGCGTGGCGACGATCGCGTCGAGCCGCTTGATCCGGCTTGTCACCATCTCGTCGAGTTTGCCGTCCACCGCATTGAGCGCCGCGGAGAATATCGTGCGATAGGCGAAGTCGATGCCGGCGATGTTGTTGCGCATATCCTCCAGCGAGGTGCCGCTGATGCGTGACTCGCCACCATCTGCCTTGCTCTCACCGACCTCGTAGGCAAGCCGCACCGTACCGTCCAGCAGGCCCTGTGGCGTGAGCTTGATATCGTTCAGCTTGCCGTGGAGGTCATTCAAATGTTCGACGAGCCCCGTCGCATCGGTGCCGACGTCGGTGCTGCCCGCCCCGAACAGCTTCGCTTCGATGGCGTGGAAGCCGCTATCGGCGTTTGGCCAGGCGTCGATCTGGGCGTCGAGCTCGGGCACAAAACCCGCGGTGAACACCTCCGAGCGCTCCCAGCCGGCGCGTGCCGACAACCAGGCCTTCCTTGCACCAGGCAGATCCGCCGCAGCGGCGCGCGCACGCAGCGCACGCGCGCCCGCCAGTGCGCTGGCAACGCCCTCGATCAGATACGGCCGATAGCGCTCGGCGCCCTCCTCGAGCGTGCCGGCATTGGCGGCGCGCACGTCTGCCAGCGTCGCCAGCAAAGCCAGGCACGCCGCCACTCGCATCTTGTGCATGGTCAGCCCACTCATCTGCCGCGAAGGGTTCGCGGCATGTAGCGGTGCGAACTATTGTCGGTATCCTATGCGGATTTGTGACAGCGCGGACTTTTTGTCGCATCTTTTCTGCTTCGATGTTGTCGGTGACGATCACGATCTCGCACACCCATCGCACGGCGATTGATCAATCGAAACGAACTGTTCAACACGCACGAGTCTGTTGCAACAATGGACGTGCACGCGTCACACTTGTCCCGCCACCATGCAGATCGACCGCGAAGCTCTCTATTTCATTGGAGCTTATGGAGCGCTTTGCATGTTGTGCCGTGCGGCGGCGCCGATCGATGCTCGCCACGGCATCATTCCCGATTGGCTGCGATCGGGTTGGATCGTTGTTTGGCCGGATCCTTCGAGCATGATCGTTTTCGGAAAGCCACTTCGCGCTTGTCCGGATCATGCTCGCGTCACATCTGGCGCCGCGCCGCCAGCGGCCTCCGTTCCGTACTGACTGGAACGAGCTGGACATCGCCGTTCGCTTCGCCGCCGGGCTGCGGCAATGCGAGCACCGCTCCCTGCTCGTCCTTCTGCATCGTGGCTTCGCGTCCATTGATCGAGCGCAGCTTCCACCCCTGGAAGTCGTCACCGACCTTCAGCCGCAACGCGGTCTTGTTCGATTGATCGAGGAATATTCCGAAGCTTGCGTCATCGCCTGTGATGGTACCGACCAGCGACAGCGGCGGTGGCTCGACCGCAACCTTGCGCGGCGGCGGCAACGGTTTGCTGACTTCCGGCTCGGCGACGGCCACGGGTGGCGGTCGCCGCGACGGCGAGAACACCGGACGATCGCGCGTATTGGACAGGGTCTTGAGCGGGATGCCCCACAACGGGTTCGCACTGAGCGGCCGCGGCGTCGACGCCGGCGAGGGTGCCACCCGGACCGACGTGACGGGCTCGGATGGCGGCGGCGACGTCAGCACCGGTCCACCGAGGCGGGTATCGTCGAGCAGTCCGGCATCGAGTGCATCGCCGGACCGGTCAGGCACGGCGGCAGGAGCCAGTTGCGTCGACACGGCCCACAGCAAGATGATCGCCGCGAAGCGTTGCATCATCTGGCTCCCCGCCACTGTCCGGACACGCCGAGCAACACGCGCAGCTTGCCTGGATCGCCGCCCTTTGCCGCCTCGTCGGCGACCGGTTGCACGACCAGTTGATCGATGAACAGGAACGGCATGCCGGCTTCGAGATCGTAGAGCACCTGTTGCAACTGCGCCTGTTCGATCTCGCAACTCGCGACCATGCTGATGAAACCGGCCTTGGCCGGCACGTTCGGAACCTCGAGCTGCGTCGACAGCACGTTGCCGCCCGCCTTGATCACCGCGCCCGATACGCGTTGCAGCAGGGTGGCGCCGGCAACCGTGACGGTCGCCCCCTCGAGGTAGGCGGACCCGGCCGGCATGGCGGGTTGGCCGGCGGCATTTGGCCTGGAACGCCCCTCGAGTTGCTCCAGCATCCCGGTCGATGCCGCGACATCGCTGCGCAGGCCCACGAGATCGGAGAGCGAGGAGATGACGACGAAGAGCAGCAGGATGAACAGGCCGAGGTAGCTTGCGGTAGCGACCAGCGGCGAGGTGCTGACGGTTGCGAGCGATCGCGATGCTGCACTCATGTGCCGGACCCGAAATAGGCTGATATGTTGGCTTCGACGTGGAACCGCTCCGCCGATTCATTCGCGGCGCGCGTGGTCGGCGCGAAGAAGGTGGCGCGGGTGAACTGCGGCGACTGCTCGAGCAGCCGAATCAGGGATGGTGCATCCTGGGTCATGCCCACCACCTGCACCTTGTTGCCCTCGATGCGCAGCTCGGTCACATAAGTCGTGTCGGGCAGCACGCGCGAGATCGCTTCCAGAACCATGACGCTCGACGGTGTCGTCTGCTTGCGCTTGGCCAGCAGACCGAGACCGGACCCGTCGCCGTTTGCGTCGATGCGAAGCGCGGCACGGCGCTGCGAGATGCGGTGTTGCAGGTCTTCCTGCCGCGATTGCAGCCATCCACCGAGATAGACGTTCAGCAGCAGGCATACCGCGGCCGTGGCAGCCGCCGAGACCAGACCGACACGCAGCAGACGTGGAACCGCGGGGCCGGCGAGGCCGCGCAGCGGCCGGTCGAGCAACGTCACCAGCAGCGGCACGCCGTCGCCGCCGGTCGCCGGCGCCGAGACCGCAATCGAGGCGGCACCGAGCGTCTTCGCCAGCCGGAGCAACGGATCGACCTTGGCCGCAGCGGTCGCGCCGAACACGACCTCGATGCGGTCGTTGGCGATCGGCTGCGGCGGTCCCCAGCCGAACACGGCGTCGGCGGCGGTCCAGGGTGTCAGCCGGTCGACCTGGGCGCGGATCATGCCGTCGAGGAAGTCGCCGGCCTGGCTTGGGAAATCGAGCACGCGGCTGACGATGTGATCCGATCGCAATCGCGCCTCGATCCGGCAACCGTCGAACGCAGCCTTCCAGTCCGCCGAAAGCTGCGGCAGCGGCGCATCTTGATCGAGCCGGAACGAAACCGGGGCAGCGAGCGCGCCATCCTTCGCCTGCGCGATACGCGCGGTGAACGTTCCGTCGGCATTCTCGTCGAGCTCGACGCTGCGCCGGCGCATGAACCTGCCCGCGACGCCGTCGACGGTGACCGCGACCGCGCCGATCCATTGTTCAAACCATTGTCGTGCCTCGGCAAGCATGGCCATCAACCTCTCCCGCGAGGCAGAACCGGACTTCGCGGCTCGACATCGTTCTGCCAGGACAACACACGATAGGGCTCGACCTTGTCGCCGAGCGCGATCACCGCTTCAGACGTGGTGCGGTGGCCATTGCGGAATCGGATCGAGATCGCGATCCGGTAGCACGGGCTTTGCGCGGTCGATACCGCGCCTTGCTGGGTTTGCGTCTGCGCTGCGCCGGAGATGACATCAGCGGCGCCGGTAGACCTCCCGAATCCGTCCTGCGGCTTCCCCGACGCGCGATCCATCGCAAGGACGACTTCCGGCGCGGCGATCTTCGGATCGACATCCGCGCCGCCGTTGAACACCGTGACGAACGGCAGCGCGCGATCGACCAGCGCCTCGGGGATGCCGGCGACCAATGCCAGCTCGTTGACATGGGTGAGCAAACCCTGGCGCGGCGAATAGCCGAGCGCATTGTAGCGCGCCGCCTCGACATTCTCGCTGCCCGGCGTCGGTCGGGTGCGCCAGCCGACGATCCGGTCGGCGTATTCGGAGGCCGCGTCCTTGTCGGCGCCGAGCACGACGAAGAGTGCGCTCATCATTTCCTTCGACGCGTAGTTGAGGTCGATGCGGCCCGCCTCCGACGTGAAGGTCACGCCGATGCTGGCGTCGTCCAGCCCGAAATGAAACGCACCCTGCCGCGGTCTGGTCTTGTCATCCGTCAGCGTCAGCTGATACGCGGTGAGCTCGAGCCCGGCCGACACCAGCGCCTCGGTCTGCAACGATATGTCGCTCGCCGCCAATGCCCGCGCCGATGCGGCGAGATAGGCCGAGAAGATGATCGCCAGCGACGACAGCGCCAACAGGATCCAGAGCACCGCGACGATGACGAAGCCGCGATTGGCCCGCAGTCGACCGATATCGCCGAACGCGCCCATCACGTCTTCCCCTGATCGGTCGTAGTACCGGAACTGGCCTTGTCGCCGCAATTGCCGTCCGGCTTGGTGCAGTCGCTCGGAATCTGGACATGAAGCGGCGCGATGGTTGAGACCGACAGGACACGCTGGCTCGCCGCGTCGCGGACGGTCAGCCGGATCATCGTCGGGAGTTTTTCCGCATCCTTCCATACGCTCTTCCAGCTTCGATCGGTGCCGGCATAAGCGAACGACAGGCGATAGGGCGCGCGCAGCAGCACGACCGGGCTGCCGAGATGCACCTGCTCCGAGAGCGACACGCCGTCGGCCAACGGGGTGAACCGCGCCTGAGAGCGGACCGTGACGAACTCACCGCGATCCCTGGTCTCGCCGAGCCGCACCACGTCGAGCCCCGGCCCCGCATTCGGCCCCACCGCTGTTCGTACGAACGTCACCGACAATTCCGATCCGTCGAACAGCGGCTTGTGGGTGTCGCGGTTGGCGGCGACGAACTCGGCCGCGGCGAGATCGGCGCCGATCCGTTCCAGCGCGATCCCGATCAGTTCGCTGCGCTGGATGCGGTCGAGCCCCCTGTTCCAGCTCGGCAGCCATTGCGCCGTGATGCTGGCGAGCGCCGACAGCAATAGCCCCATCAGTGCCAGCGCGACGATGGTCTCGATCAGCGTGAAGCCGCGCTCATGTCTCCACCGTGCTGCGCTTGCCGAAATCATTCCGACGACCTCGGCATCAGGCGCACGGTGCGGATGTCGGACAACGCGCCGCCCGGCGACTTGACGCGAATCCTCACCAGTTCCGGAGCCCACGGCACGTTGCCGTCGGGCACCTTCCAGTCACCACCGAGCGGACTGACATCGACGGTCCAGCGGAAGCCCTCCGCCTGCCCACTCGTCGTACCCGGCTGCAATTCCGCGCGAGGCGGAATGCCGACCGTCATCAATGTGCGCACCTCTTGCATCAGCGCCACATGCTGCTCCATCGCCCTGACGCCGCGGGTCTTGACGCCCATGACGGCGCCGATCGCCACGATCGACACTGCGACCAGCGCCAGCGCCACCAGCACCTCGATGATCGTGAAGCCCGCATCGGCGCGGTCAGTTGGTGGCGACGTCGCGAGCAACGATTTCAACCCTTCCGGTGAGCCAGTTGACGCGAATCTCGTATCCCGCATCGAGCCGCGTCAGCGCGATGGAGCCGCCGCAGGAACCGCCATTGGCGAAGAACCGGATGGTGGACAGCGCGGCATGACGCTGACAGCTCTGCGGCAGCACCGCATCGAGCCGCACGTCATCGGGGATCCGCACCGTCATGCGTGACGCGCCGGAATGGATCACCCGGCTCGCGGCATCGACCAGCGTCGCAACGCTGCTGCTGCGCTCGATGGCCGCATTCCGATCCGCCTTCAAGAGCGTCGCGGTTTGCAGCGCGTAGGCCTGCAACCGCGATCGCGAGGTCTGATGCGGAATGAACGGCAGCAGCACCGCCGCCAGCAGCGCAATGATGGCGAGCACGCACACCATCTCGAGCAGGGTGAAGCCGCGCTGCGTGGCGAGATTCATGCGTGCCGTACGCCCTTACTGCTGGTCGGTGTTGGCGGCGGTCGCCTTCTCAAGCGAAATGTCGGCGGAGGTGCCGCTGCCGCCCTCCTGGCCGTCGGCGCCGTAGGAGACGATGTCATAGGGCCCGTGCTCGCCCGGCGAGCGATAGATGTAGGGATGATTCCAGGGATCGTTCGGAACGTTGCCGCCCTTCAGATACGGTCCGTTCCAGGCCGCGACACCCGGTGTCCGCCGCACCAGCGCCGCAAGCCCCTCTGCCGTCGAGGGGAAGCGGCCGGCGTCGAGATAGTACAGGTCGAGCGCACTGGAGAAGCTCTGCAACTGGATGCGCGCGGTCTTGACCTTGGACTCGCTGAGATAGTTGAGAACCCGCGGGCCGATCAGTCCCATGATGAGGCCGATGATCGCGATCACCACCAGCATTTCGACCAGCGTGAAGCCCGCCTGCCCGCAACGCCCTGCTCGCTGCGTGCGCGCCCGGCCGCGTCCCGCTCGGATGGATAATATCTCGATGATTGCGTTGCGCGATTTCATGGCCGATGATCCCTGCTTAACCGACGAGTTGCGTGACCGAGAGCAGCGCCGTCATGACCGACACGATCAGTCCGCCGACCACGGTGCTGATCGTAATGATCGCCAATGGACCGACGATGCCCACGACGCGGTCCAGGCTGCGCTGCAATTTTGCTTCGTAGAATTCCGCCACCCGCCCGGCGAGCACCGGCAACTGCCCGGTCTCTTCGCCGAGCCGCAGCATGCGGACCGCCATCGGCGGCAGGCTGTCTGCCACGGCGAGCGCTTCCGACAATTTTCCGCCGTGGCGGACCCGGTCCGCCGCCGCGGTCCAGTTCGCCTCGCTCCCGGTCACCGACATGATGTCGACCAGGATGCGCAACGCGGCCGTCAGGTTGACGCCGCTGCCAAGCAGGACGCCGAGATTGCGGCAGAACAGGCTGGCGCGATAGAAATGGAAGGCGCTGCGAATGCCGGGAATCCGCGAGATCCCATTGACCAGAGCCGCGCGTACGCGCGCCTGCCGCAGCAGCCACCATGCGATGGCGATGGTAGCGGCAGCGGTCAGGCTCGCCGCGGTCGCATTGGCGCGGAGGAAATCCGACACCGCGATGAAATTGGCCAGCGCCGTATCCGACTTGCCGCCGAAATCGCCGAGCACGGTCGAGAATTGCGGCAGCACGAACAGCAGGAAGAACAGCATCACGCCGGATGCGGCGACCAGCACGAAGGCCGGATACTGCATCGCGTCGGTCAGCTTCCGCCGCATCTGCTCGGAGCGCGCGCGCTCGGTCCCCAGCATCTCCAGCACGGAATCGAGCGTGCCGGAGATTTCTCCGACCCGGACCAGGGCGATGTACATCGGCGGGAACAAAGCGGGATGATCGGTCACGGCATCGGCAAAGCTCTCGCCGGTGAGCAGCGCCGCGCGCATCTTGGCCACCACCGGACGCATCCGGCCGACATCGGCATCGCCGGACAACAGCTCCAGGGCATCGTCGAGCCGCGCGCCGGCCTTGAGCAGCAGCGCGAGATCCCGCGTGAAGGTGGTGACCTCGGCGGCACTCGGCCCGCCGAACAGGCTGCGACCGCCAACGGAGTTGGACGCACGCTTGTCTTCGGTGGTCTCGATCGGAAGCAGCTTGAGATATTCGATCCGCCGCGCCACCTCGGCCGCGGTCGGAGCGGAGATCGTGCCGTTGACGATCTCGCCGGCCTGGGTCAGGGCGCGATAGCGGAAATTCGGCACGGCGTCACCGCACCGTCGCGACGCGGAGGACCTCGGCGGGCGAGGTCAATCCTGCGCGGCATTTGGCAACCCCGTCATCGAGCATCGTGGTCATGCCCGCCTGGATCGCCATCGTATCGATCTTCAACCCGTCGGTTCGCTCTCCGATCAATTCGCGCAGTTCATTCGACAGTTCGAGCAGCTCGAACGCACCGAGGCGGCCGCGATAGCCGGTGCCGCCGCAGCGCTCGCAGCCGCACGGCTCCTGGATGATCTCGCCGGCCCGGAACCCGAGCGCGGCGAGCCGCGGGTCCTCGGCAAAATCCGCTGCCGCGAGCGGCCGCGGCGTCTTGCAGCGTTCGCACAATTGCCGGACCAGACGCTGCGCGATCACACCGCGCAGCACCGAGCGGAGCAGATAGCCTTCGACCCCGAGATCGAGCAGCCGTGGCACCGCGGCAGCCGCCGTCTCGGTATGCAGCGTGGTCAGCACCAGATGCCCGGTCAGCGCCGCGTGGATAGCGACATGCGCGGTTTCGGAATCTCTGATTTCACCGACCATGATGACGTCGGGATCCTGACGAACGAACGAACGCAGCGCGGTCGCGAAGGTCAGGCCGATCGCCGGCTTGATCTGGGACTGGTTGACGCCGGGGATCTCATATTCGACCGGGTCCTCGATCGTCAGGATCTTGCGGGTGGGCTCGTTGAGGATCGACAGGATCGTCGCCAGCGTCGTGGTCTTGCCGCTGCCGGTCGGTCCGGTGATCACGATCATGCCGTGCGGCAGCTTCAATAGCCGCCGCAGCTTGGTCTCGTCAGGCTCCGAGAATCCGAGTTTCTCGACCACCAGCAGGCCGCGATCCTTGGGCAGGATGCGGATGACGGCAGATTCGCCGTGCTGCGTCGGCATGATCGCGACGCGGATGTCGATGTCGGTACGCCCGGCGCGCAGCCGCGCCGCGCCGTCCTGCGGCAGGCGCCGCTCGGCGATATTGAGATTGGCGATGATCTTGATGCGGGAGACCACCGCCTGCGGGAGCACGCCCGACAACGCCGCAACCGGCCGCAGCAGGCCATCGATGCGCAGGCGCACCATCAGGCCGGCGGCAAACGGCTCGATATGGATGTCGCTGGCGCGGAGCTCGACCGCCTTCTCGATCAGATCATTGACCGCGCGCACGACAGGCGCGCCACTGGCGAGATCGCGCAAGCTCTCGATGTCGTCTTCGCGGGGAAGCGCCGTCGCCGTATCGGCGGTCTCGGTTTCCTCGGCGCTCGAGGAGTTGTTCAACGCGATGGCGACGTCTTCCGACGACGCCACTTTCACCTGAATGCCCGCACCAAGCACGATCTGCGCCGCGCGCAGCGTTGCCTGATCGGTCGGATCGACGACCGCGAGGACCGTGCTTCCGTCGGCTGCCCGGCACGGGAACACCATGGTCTCGCGCAGGAAACGCGGCGAGAACGCTCCGACGAGCGGCTCGGCCGATGTCATGTCCTGGAGCGTCAGGCGACCGAGCGCAAAGAAGCGCCCGGCTTCGTCGGCGAACTCGGTCGGCGAGAGGCTGGTGACCTCCCACAGCTTCATTTGCCTGACGTCGGCGCCCTGCCCGGTGCGGTCGGCCGCGCCATCGACCGACGCAAGGTGATTGTTCTGGCGGAGATAATCCACGAACCGAACGGACAGGTCGTTGGCCATTCTCGATATCCCGCCACGCTATCCTGGATCAGTTCGCGCCGAGGCACCGGCGCCGTTCGGCTCCCGTCAACTGCGCGGTTATCGGCTCGAAGTATGACAGCTGTGCGAAGTCACACCGGCTTCCGCCGCTCTCAAGAAACTTTGAGATGAGGATCGGACACGCCAGCGACGCTCCGACGGCTGGATGAGATTTGGTGCAACGCGTTGCTGAGGTCGCCAACGACAATCATGTAACCAATTTATTTCTGTCATGTTCGATCGATAAGAGTCCCTTTGGGGTGAGACCGATCGTCGCAAGCCGTCGAAATTTCAGTTAGTCAGAGTAAGGGCCTTCATGCAACGCGTAGGCACAGTGGGCCGCTGCCCGACGATCCGTGGCGGCCTCGCAGCTATTCTTGCTTTGACGTCGCTGGGGTTGTTGGCGTCCTGCAATTCAGCGACGGTCAGCGAAAGCGTGGACGCGTCGCAGGTCGACGTCACCGACAAGGTGCGCTCGCTGGATCTGCTGCCGCGCCAACCACAGCCCGTAGGCGCGCTGGCGGCGACGACCGGAAACCAGAACGGCAGCGTCCGCGCCGCGATGTACGACGGCAGCGAGGTGACCGGTGTCGCGGACGCGCGGCCGCAACCGGCATCGAATGGCAATGGCTTCGATCTGAATTTCGAGAGCACGCCGGTGGCAACCGTCGCCAAGGTCGTGCTCGGCGATATCTTGCATGTCGGATACACCATCGACCCGCGGGTGCAGGGCACGGTGAGCCTGGTGTCGGTCCGCCCGGTGCCGAAATCCGACATGGTGTTCGTGCTCGAAAACGCGCTCCGGCTGAGCGGCGTCGTGCTGCTCAAGGACACGGCGGGTTACCGCCTGACGCCGCTCGGCGATGCCGTCGGCGGCGGCCGCGTCGATGCGGCGGCAGCCAACCCGGAGGCTGGTTTCGGCGTCTCGGTGGTCCCCCTGCAATATGTATCGGCGCAGACCCTGCTGAAGCTGACCGACAGCTTCGCCACGCGGGCCGGCTCAGTTCGTGCCGATACGGCGCGCAATCTGCTCCTGATCCAGGGCACCGGCGCCGAGCGACGCACCGCGGTCGACACCGTGCTCAGCTTCGACGTCGACTGGATGCGCGGCCAGTCAGTCGGCATCTTCCCGATCTCGAGCGGATCGCCTGCGCCCGTGATTGCCGAACTCGAAAAGATCGTCGATTCCGGCGAGAACGGCCTCAGCCAGAACGTCGTCAAGTTCATGCCGATCCAACGCCTCAACGCGGTGCTGGTGGTGACCAAGAAGCCGGAGATGCTGCACACCGCGGCGACCTGGATCAAGCGGCTCGACCGCAACGACACCGCGCGAACCACGGTGCATGTCTATCGCGTCAAATACGGCGATGCGCGCCAGATGGCGCGGGTGCTGACCGACATGTTCCTGGGCGGATCGTCCGGCAACCTGCTCGACAGCGCCGACAGCCAGCTCGCGCCCGGCTCCGGCACCTCGTCGACATCGAGCGTCGCCGATCGGCTGTCGCTCAACAACAACAACGGCTCGAATTCCAGCATGGGCGGCTTCGCCTCGCGCGGCACGTCGGGGACGGGCGGGACCGGTCAGGGCCTCGGCCAGGGATTCGGTGCCGGCGGTCAGTCCAACAATCCCAACAACCAGGGCCAGGGCAACAATGCGGCGCTGGATAGTGGCCGCGGTGCCAGCGGCGGCAACGGCCAGCCCGTGATGCAGGACGTGCGGATCACGCCCGACGTCGTGAACAACAATCTCTTGATCTATGCCGACCAGGCCAACTACCGCATCATCGAGGCCACGCTGGTGCAGATCGACGAACCGCAGCTCCAGGTCGCGATCGATGCGACGATCGCCGAGGTCACGCTCAACAACACCTTGTCCTACGGCGTGCAGACCTATCTCACCAGCCGGAGCCTGGGCCTGAAGCCGAACGTCGGCTCGTTCACCGGCACCCAGGCCACCACGGCGCCCGCGACCACCACGGACGCCACCACCGGCGCGGTCTCCGTCGCGGGTTCGGTCACCAATGCCTTCATCAACCGTGCTTTCCCGGGCTTCAACTTCCTGATCGGGTCCGAGACGCAGCCGAGCCTTATCCTGGATGCGCTGCATGCCGTCACCAGCGTCAAGGTGCTCTCCAATCCGTCGCTGGTCGTGATCAACAATCAGGTCGCCACCTTGCAGGTCGGCGACGTGGTCCCGGTATCGACCGGCAGCGCCACGGTGCTGACCACCAGCAACACGGTGGTCAACACCATCGACTATCGCAACACCGGCATCATCCTGCGGGTGTCACCGCGCGTCAGCATCAACGGCACGGTACGGCTCGATATCGAGCAGGAGATCAGCAACGTTCCGACCAACAGCGCGAACAGCCTGACCCCGACGGTGTCGGAGCGCAGGGTCAAGAGCCAGATCGCGGTCGCCAACGGCCAGACCGTGCTGCTGGCCGGCCTGATCAGCGAGCAGCAGAGCGGCAACCGCAATGCGCTTCCGGTGCTCGACCAGATCCCCGGCCTTGGCGATGCCTTCGGGCACCAGAGCAACGCCACCCAGCGCACCGAGTTGATCATCTTCATCCGCCCGCAGATCATCCGCAACGGTTCCGACGCCCAGACCGTCGCCGAGGAGCTCCGTTCGAAGCTGCGCGGCAGCATCGCCACGACAACGACCAATGCGCCGATCACCACCAGCTATCATTGAGCGGGGCAACAGCATGCGCCGCACGCTCGCGCTCCGGACAACCATCTCCGCGTCGCTCGCCGTCGTGCTTTGGGCGATGACCGCAGCGGTCGCGAACGCCGACAGCGTCGCCCGCGGAGCGGCCGCCTTCCACCACGGCGACTATGTGAGGGCGGCCCGGGAGCTTGCACCTGCCGCCGAGCGTGGCAATCCAAGGGCCCTCGGCCTGCTCGGCTTCATGTATGAGCATGGCTTCGGCGTGCCGCAGGCTTATGAAGCCTCGGCCGATCTCTACTATCGCGGCGCCGCGCAGGGCGACCCGTTCGCGCAAGCCCAACTCGGCCTGATGTACGACAAGGGCCACGGCGTTCCGACCAATTTCGTGCTGGCGTACAAATGGCTCAACCTGGCCGCGGCCCGCACCGGCGGTCGACAACGCGACGCCTATCTCCGCTACCGCGATGCGGTCGCATCAAAACTCTCGCAAAACGAGATCGTCGCCGGCCAGCACTTTGCATTGGGATGGGTCCCCGGCCCGCCGGTGCCGGATGTCCATCTCACGATCAAATAGCCGCCGATCGGAGGTCGAGGCGGGGGACAGCGCGACCGCTGTCCCCGAACCAGCCTTCCTTCACATCGATCACCTGCCGGGTGAGCCGCTCACCTCACCGAGCCCGATGACCTGAAAGGCGCTGTTCTCGTTGTAGCTCTGCCTGTCGCGCGGCTTGCGCTGCTGTTCCGGCGCCGTCTCGGACGGAGTGCCGTCGCCGCCACCGTAGCCCATGACCTCGACGATGATGATCGAGGGCTGGTCATTGGTCTTTGGCGGTGGCGCCGCGGCCTGCTGGCTGGCGGCCGTGGTATTTGACGCCGCTGTCAGCGCGCCCACCGGCGGTCCCTGTACTGTCGGAATGCCGGTCGAGGTGCCCTGCACCTGGATGTTGGCAGCGTTGAGCACTTGCAGCGCGGCGAGGTTGACGTTACCCGACACGCGAATGCCGGCTTCGCCCGCGTCGATGGTGCCGAGCGGCGCGATCAGGTCGACATCGCTCGGCGGTGTGCCAGGGATGGTCGCGAGCGCAGCGATGCCGGCGCCGCTCGAAGGCGCGGCCGGCGACAGCGTGGCGTTGCCGTAGCTGTCGTAGCTCAGCAGCGGCGGCGTATAGATCGTCGTGGTCTTCGAGCCGCGGCCGGCGTTGATGTCGCCGGTGGCAGACCATGCGAGAATGTTGCCGCCGAAGGTCGTCATGATGCGGCTCTGGCCGAGCAGGATGCTGCCGAGCGAATAGATGTCGATCGGGCTGTTGCGTCCTTGCGTGATCAGGCCGGAGCCGGCGCCCGGCGTGACGCTTTCCACGCCGAGGATGGTCCGCCCGCCTGGATTGAGCACCTGGATCGCGCCACCATACTGGGTATGGATGCCGGCATCGGCGAGATACAGATTGCCCAGATAGTCCTTGGCAAAGCCGCTGAACATCGTCAGCCCGCCGGAATAGCTGATCGGGTTGCCCAAGGCATCCTGGTCGGGGAACAGCGTCGCGATCGCCTCGCGGCCGCGCAGATAGCTCTTGTAGCGGGGGCCGGTCGTATCGTTGTACTCGCGGCCGCCGAGGGTCAGTTCCTGGTAGAAGACCTGACGAACGAACACGCCCTGCTGCTCGCTCGGCAGCGCCAGGAAGTAGGCGAGTGCGTCGGCCGCGCTTCCGGCATAGCCGTAGCGCTTTTGCAGCCACGCCAGCAGTTCGGCGCCATAGGCGTGCACCACCTTGCCGCTTCCGGCGAGCGGCGAGCCGTTGCTTGTCAGCTGATTGGCCGGGTCGAAATAGAGCTTGGCGAAATCGGCATAATCCGGGCCGTTCGCACCGACTCCGGTCAGCACCGTGATATCGGCGCCGCCCGCATTGTTGGCAGGGTTGACGACATCGCCAATGCTGGTCAGCGAACCATAATAGCCCTGGTACAGGTTACGGCCGGCCTGGATCTGAAACACGCCCGGACCAACCACATCGACCGACTGGTAGATGATGTCGCGGCCGGCCTGCATCGACGAAACGCTGGTCGGGCTGGTGTTGAAGAATACATCCGGCGCCGCACCGAGGCCGACGATATCGCGGCCGGCAATCACCTCGAACGGCTTGGCCGCGAGATACCAGGTGCCATGGAGGGGATTGAACCCGTTGGCGCCATTGCGTCTCATGGGCAGTATTGCCCCGAGGCCAAGATCGTCGATGTCGGTGCCGGCATAGACCAGCGCGAGCTGGGTATCACCCTGATGTAGATTGGAGACAGACGTGTCCTCGCCGAACGCCATCGGATTGAAATTGTTGTTTCGGTAAGCCGCATCCGGCGACGCGTTGGTTTTTGACGTACCGGTGGAGAACACCGCATGGCGTGGCGTCGCAAGTGAGTTGATGTCGGCGCCCGACATCGACAGAACCTGGCCCTGCCCGTAGATCGACCCCGCCGCCAGCACTTCGAGCTGACCGTATTGCGACGGCGTCATCTCGATCGATCCGCCGCTGAAGCGGATGTCGCCGTTGGCGGCTGCAACGATCAGCGTTCCCGGATAGAAGCCGTTCGCGTTCTGCCTGCCGCCGGTGTCGCCCGACATCGGTGCCACATCGCCACCCGCCGAGTAGAGATTGATCGCAGTGGCCGACGTCCACAGCGTGAAATTGGTCAGCCCGCCCGTACTCACCACCGGCGTCGACGATCCGTCCGCGTTGACCTGAAACCGCGTATAGAGGCCACGATTGACATCGACCGGCGCGGCCATGCCGGGGTCGCTCGCCCCGCTGATCACGAGGTCACCGCGCGTCGTGATGCTGACGCTGCCGTCGCCCGGCGCGAACGTCGGGCCGAGCGTCTTGATCGAAGCCTTGAAGGTGGATGGATCAAGCGTGCGCGGATCGACCGACGAGGCCCCGCCGCTCCGCCCGTTTGGAAGCACAGCTCCGACCGACCCGGCGCGAACAATGGTGTTTCCGCGCAGATCGGCAACCGACCCGAAATAATCCGGCCAGTAGGATCCCGCCGCGGTGAGCGGGTTCATCGGATTGAGAATGCCTCCGACATTCAGCGTCAGGTCGCCGCCGCCGGTCTGCAACACCGTCCCGTCCGGTAGCACCCGCCCGGTCGACGCGACCGCAAGATCGAGCCCGGTCGAGGTGGTTGCAGCGCCGCCGCCGGATGCGCCGGCATTGCGGCCTGCGATCACTGTCAGATTGCCGCCACCGAGCGTGCCGATCCCCTGGAAGCCGACGAGGGAGGCGCCGGTTGCAGCCGCGTCGGTCTTSGCGAAGGTGCCGAAGTTGATCCACCATGCGGTCGGATCCGGCGTCAGCCCGCCACCGCCCTGGGTTTGCAGCCAGTTCGCGATCCGATCCGTGTTGGTGTTGCGTAAGGTGTTTTGTACCGGGGCGGTTTCGATGTAGCCCGTCACATCCTGCTGCGCCACGAGCAGCAGATCGCCGCCATGCTCCGGATACCAGGCATGCGTGATGTTGCTTCGTAGCGTACCCACCAGGTCGTAGGGATTGCTGCCGTTGACCAGAGCCGGGGCAGACTGCGTGCCGGCCGTATAGACCCCATACGGGGTCGCTTCGCTGAAACTGCCGCCGGCAAGTAATTCGAGGCTGCCGGTGCCGGTGCGAACCACATTGTAGAAGGTGCCCTGGGCGAAGTTGCCATAGGCGGGATCGTTGAGCGTCAGATTGCCCCCGCCGCTCAGCGCACCAACCGTTTGCAACCCGCGTTGGTCGGCGGCAGTGAGATCGGCGCCCGCCGTCAAGCGCAGCGATGCCGATTGCGAGCCACTCGGCAGCATGACGGCCCAGGCCGACGTTCCCTGTGCGGCCGGCAGGGCGGGACCCGATGGCGAGCTGAATACGCCGCCAACGGAGGATGCCTTGGTGGCCGGAATAACCACCAAGTTGAGAGTAGTTCCGGCCGGAATGGTCTGCCCGGGAGAATAGCGATGACCGCTCAAGTCCCTCGGATAGAAGGGCAGCACCAATCCCCACGTCGTTGGAACAGTCCAGGCGGCGGCTGTTTGCACGGTCCCACCAATGCTCAGCAGAAAGTTGGCGCCGACAGGTCTGAAAGCAGAACTCGTGGTGACGTCGGCCACCGGGGAATACAGCGCCGGAGCATCGGTGGCCGGCCGGAAGCCGTCCGATATGCTTCCCTGAACGGCCAGATTGCCACCCGCCCGGATCACGAGGGCCATCGCCTCGCCGGCGCCATAGGTCGCCGAGTTCGGATTGCGATCGGCATTGGCGCCGTAGCGATACTTCGCGAGGTCGATGTCGCCCGAGGTCGACAGATCGCCGCTCGAGGTGATCTGAACGCCCGGCCGCAGATGATAGGCGCTGCCGTACGCCGACAGCCCTGCAACACGCGCCGACAATCCTGCATTGCCGAGCGCCGCGTTGATGAAGGCCGTGCTCGCGGTGTCGTAGCCGTCGAGCGTGGCTTGGGTGATGGTGCTGCCGGCAGGCAAACTATAGGTCCAGAACGCGTTGAGCGCGATGCTATAGGCGCCCTTGATGTTGAGCGGCCCCGCGGCGTTGAGCGCGATATCGCCGGAGGTCTCGCCGGTGCGCTGGGCATTTAGCACCACGTCGCCATAGGCGACCCCGTTCGGCGCGGTGAGATCCATCGTCGCGCCGGCAGACAGCGTGAGCGCGCCGCCGGCGGCGGTCAGCTCGATGTGACCGCGGTTCTTGGCCTCAATTGGCTGGCCGTAGCTATCCGTTTGCAGCACCGTGCCGTGGGCATCGAGTACGGCAGTCGATGCAAGCGCCAAGCCGTTGCCAGCCGAGAGGCGGATCGTGCCGGGCGCGGCGCCGCTGGCATCGATGGTGCCGGCGACCGTCAGGGCGCCGCCGTCGACCGACACCGTCACGCTGTGCGCCTTGACGCCGTCGCCGATCACGAGAGCGCCGCCCTTGATGTCGAAACTGCGGGCATCGAACAGGCCACCTTGCGTCAGGATGGCGTTGAGCGCGGCGAAATCGGCGCTGCTCATGCTCGCGGCGGTGACGCTGAAGTCGCCGCTGCTGTTGTTGCCGGTGGCGCTGCCCGCGAGGCGGCCGCCGAACGAGACCGTTCCGTTGCTCGCGCTGATGCTGATCGACCCGGCGCTGGCATTGGTGGCGGAGACGTCGATCACCGAGCCGGCCGCCTGGGTGAATCCGCCCTGGCTGCTGTTGAAGATCGCGGTGCCGCCGAAGCCGTAGACCGTCGCCTTCTGGATCATCGAGGGCTGGCCGGAGAGATCGATCCGGCCGCTGCCGCCGATCGTGATGTCGTTGGTCGCGTTCACGACCAGCTTGCCGCTCGGCAGCAGAATGGTGCTGGCGATCGCAACGCTGTTGCCGGTGAGATCGATCTCGGCGCCGGAAATCGTCGAGGTCGCAGCGCTCTGCGCGAGCCCTGTGGGCACGGTGACAGCAAGCGCACCTCCGGCGGCATAGTTCATGATCGACTTCTGCGCGCCGGTCAGCAACGGCGTCGACAGCGTCAGGTTGCCGCCGGTGCCGCTCTGGCCGAACACGGCGCCGGCCGCCGTGCCCGGCGCCTGGTAGACGTACAGCGAGCTGTTGCCGGCAGAGACGATCTGCGTGCCTGCGGTCATGTTGACATTGCCGAAGCCGTAGATGACCCGGCTGGACGTCGTCGACGTCAGCGAGGCGAACATGCCGAAATCGATCTCGTTCGCGACCAGATTGAGCGTGCCGAAGCCGGTCCCGAGCCCGCTGGTCCCGAGCGCCGGCGGCGTCGTGCCGGCGATGCTGTTCCAGGTGATCTTGCCGCCCGCGATGGTCGCGGTATCGCTCGCACTCCCGTAACCATAGATCGCGGGTGTGTTGAGCACGAGATCGACGCCGGTGCCGGTGGCGTCGAGCCCGGCCGAGCCGAACAAATTGATGGAGCTCGCGGCGCTCAGGGTGATCCGCTCCAGCGCGGGCGCGGCATGGCTGGGATCGCCGTGGACCAGCGTGTCGAACAAGGCCTGATTGAACAGGAAACCTGCCGGGGCCCCCGTGGCGGCAATCGTGCCGCCATCACCGATATTGATGCTGCCGACCGCGAGCGTGATGTTGCGCGACCCGAAATGCGCTGACGGATCGATGCTCGAGGCGCCGTTGGTGGCGAAGGCCAAGGTGCCTTCGGAATAGAGCTGCGAACCGGCGCCGATGTTGATTGCGCCGCTACCGCCATTCGAACCGAGGAAGTTGAGGTTGCCGTTGGACAGCGCCAGCACCGTGGTGCCGGGGGACGTGGTGTAGTTCATGCCGAGGGAGGTGGAGTCGAACGGCGCAGGTCCCTGCCCGATCGTGCTGAGCGTGACGTTGCTGCCGATCGTGATGTTGCCGCCGACCAGGACCAACTCGGCGGCGCTCATCGTGACGCCGTCGCGAACGAAGAGGTCACTGCCGCCCGAATAGGTCACCGCGCCATTGAAGATCCCGTCGTAGCCGTTGACGATCAGCCGCGGCGCTGCGATTGCATCCAGATCCGCGGCGCGGACCGATACGCCGGCAAAGCCCGCGGTCGGGGCATCGGCGTAGATCTCGCCGACGCCTCGGGTGACCAATTGCCCCGCAAAGCCGCCTTGGCCAGCCTGGAACAATGTTGTCCCGTCGAACGATAGCGCCTCGGCAGCCGGCGATGTGGACGGCATCTCGAATGCGATAACCAGCGTCTTGCCATCCGCAGGCAGCAGCGGTCGTACGGCGCCGAATTGCGTCACATTCGCGATCAGAAAGTCACTGTAGCTCTGTTCGTTGTATTGCGAGTATTTGCGCACCGCCGTTCCGGCAGTGATCAACGCTTGCGATGCGAGTGCGCTTCCGATCCCGGTATTGGCCACGCTCGTATAGGCGGAGACCGCGTAAGTGCCGTTACCGATCGCAACAGAGCCGCCGATCGGCGTGCGCGTGGCAGCGCCGAGTTCGACACGGTAGGCCCCGGGCAGCAGCGCGTAGTTTGACGGCAGCAGCGTGTAGGTGCCGGCCGGCAGGCCCGGCACGCCGGCAGGAATCGTGATCTGCTGGCCGATCGCCGGATCGCCGGCGCCATTTTCCGGTGCGATGGGCGCATAGGCCGACGCGTAACCGGGCAGGATGGCGTAGACCTTGTCGCTTGCCTTGCTGACGGGCGTCGCAGGGTTGGCATTGACGAGCGGCGTGTTGAGCACGTTGACCGAGCCGCCACGGCCCGAGACGAAGCCCGCGCCGGCGAGATTTCCCCCACCTGACAAATCGAGCGTGGCGCCGCCCTGAACGTTGATGGATTGCCCATCCAGCATGATGCCTGAGACGGGCCAGCCGTCCGAGGTCAGGTTGGTCAGTCCACCTGGCTGGACGCTCGACCCGTTGTAGCTGTAGGTCACGCCGTCGACGGTGCCGCCATAGGGGATGGTCATGCCTGCCACCGAGACCGAGGTCAGGCTGCCCGGCAGCACGTCGACCCGTTGTGTCGGAATGCGGTTGTCGAACGGATTGTTGTTGCCGAGCACCACCCTGCCGAACGGCGCGCGGACGATACCGCCCTGCTCCACGATCGGTGCGGCGAGCGCGAGGCTGCCGAACACCGACAGCGGTGCGTCGGGAATCGTGTCGGTGCTGCGGCCGATGGTCAGCGTCGGCGGCTGATTGGATTGCGCGGCCGTGAAATTGTTCTGCCCGGCAGTGACGACCGCGACAACACCCGTCGCCGGATAGAGTTGGGCGGCAATGAGATCGAGATTCCAGTCGGTCGAAAGCCTCGTGGTCTGGCCCGCGCCGGTGGCGAGGAAGCGGATGTCGCCCTTGCTCACGAACCTGATGTCGGTAAAGCCGGGCGAATACATGCTGTTCGGCGCGGACGCCGAGAACAGGATCAGCCCCTGAACGTCGATCTGGTTGGCATCGACCTCGAAGCTGGCTTTGGTCGGAACGCCGGCCGCGCCGGGGTTGCCGATGAATCCGCTGCCGCTCTTGTCAGGGACGATCGCAACCGGTTCGCGCAGCAAGACATAGGGCGCGGACAGCAGGACGTTGCCGGTCGGGACCGGAGCGGACGGATCCGGCTTGCTTGGCGAGCCGTTGGGTACGGGCAGGCCCGGCACGGGCGGTGCCGATGTGAACGTGGCCGCCGTGAGCGCAATGCTTTGGCCAAGCGCGAGCGACACGTTGCCGGCAAACTGCATGTAGTCGCCCGAGCTCAGCGACAGATTGCCGAAGCCGCCGGCCTTGATCATATCGGCACTGACCGTGGCCTGACCGAATGTCAGCTTCGCAGCATCGGTCCCCGGCGCGATGTCGACGGGCAGCAGCGATTGCTGCGCTTGAGTCACGACCAGCGTGCTGGGCACGAACGCCTTGGCCGGTATGAACGAGCTGTCACCCGGGAAAACGGCCGTGGGCAAGGAGATCGACAGGCTCCCGCCCGCTGCGCTCGAACCGCCACCCGCTGCGTGGATGCTGCCGTCGAGATAGAAGCCGCTCGAAGAGCCGATCGCGATGGAGCCGCCGTTGCCCGCAAGCGTCTGCGTGCTGCCGGACGTGGTTGGCGACATCCCGGCCGCGCTGTTGACGGTGATGCCGGCGCCGTCGGCGTTGAGCTCGGCACCGGGACGGACGATCACGAAGCCAGTTCCGCCATTCAGGCTGATGCTGCCGCCATCGGTGACCGTGCCATAGGTGCGTCCTGCGCTATCGGTGGCCGTGTAGGCTGCGCCCGAGACGTCGATTGCCGCGCCGGCGCCGATCCACAGCGACAGGGCACGGCCGTTGCCGGACATGTCGAAGTTGCGCGACGACTCCAGCGTATTGTCGGACTCGTTGATCAGCGTGACGTTGCCGCCATGCGCGGTGAGCCTGCCGTTCATCGTGAGCTGATTGTAGGCATCGAGTTTGATGCTCTGTCCGGGGTCGACGGTGATCGAAGCATTGCCGCCGATCACGATCGCGCCGCCACCACCACCCTTGAGCAGCGAACGCAGTGTCATGCTGGCGCCGGCGCGCTGCGTGAGCGTTGCGTTGCGTGAATTTTCGGTGAACAACGGCGGCAGCCACAGCGACATCGCCGCTGCCGGGTCTACACCGGTCGGCACACCGTAGCTGCCCGCAGTGAACTGATAGACGGGCATGGTCGGCGCGATGGTCGTACCCTCCATCACCCGCGTCTCGGTTCCGCCGTTGATGTCGTAGTTCGCGAAGCCGGATGCGAAGAAGCTCGGCTTTAGGACCGTCGGCGGCTGGACCACTGCGTCCACACTGAACGTGGATCCAGCGAGAATGACTGCACCTGCCTGATACGTGATCGGCGTCGACCGCACGCTTCCGGCAGCTATCGTGAGCGTGAAGGGCGCCGTTCTGATGGTATTCGGGAATACATCCGACGGGACGACATAGCCCACCGGGAAGGTACCACCGAGGCCAGAGAGGTTTGCTCCGGCCGGAACCGTGTCTCCTGGATTGTAGAATGTGAAAGTCACGTAGTCATAGGCCGTCATGCCTGGCGGAACGACCCAGTCCTTTTTCAAGCTGAAGCCGTAATATCCGCTGGTCGGCGTGCGCTGATCGCCGGGCGCCACGCCACCGGGCAGCGGCGTATCGAGAGGGAGCTGCGTCAGCACCACGCTGTACGGCATCGGCAGCGGTTGGCCGGCGGGAATGGTCAGGGGCTGCGCCAGAACGAGAGTAGCCTTCGCCGGCGTATTGGCTCTCAGCGTGCCGCCGAACAGGCTTGCGTCATTGCTGATGATCACGGTCCCGGGCGTCGAGATCGTCAACGTCCCGCCGCCGCTGACCCCGGCCGCGCGAATGCTGCTGCCGACGGTCAGCGTCCCATTGACGGCGGTGCCGAGGCCGGCCGGATCAACGGCGATCAGCGTGACGTTGCCGCCCTTGCCGCCTTGCGTCTTGCCGTTGATGAGAACTGCGCCGCCGGAGGACACATCGATCGTGCTGCCGGCTGCGAGCGTCAGGTCCCCCGTCGAATCGAAGGTGACATTGCCGCCGTCGAGCAGACCGAGGCCCGACACGCTGGTCGGATCGCTCTGCGCATTGACCCACAGGCCGCGCGTATCGATGGTCGCGCCCGCCTCCAGCGTCAGCGTCGCGCCCCCGGCCGCGTTGGTCAGCGCGATGGTGCCGGTTGAGGTGGTCAGCATGTTGCTGACCGTGACACTGCCGGAGCGCGCGGTGATGCCGGCGGCGATATCGACGGTCGGGGCGATCAGCTTGACCTGCGCGCCCGGCGCAAATTGCAGCGGCGCGTTGACGGCGATCTTGTTGGCGCTGTCGATGTTGACGCCGCCGAGGCCGAAGCTGTTGAGCGTCGGCGCGTCGAACCAGGCCGTGTTGGTGCGGTCGGCTGGCAGCGCGGTCGTCACGCCGAGATTGCCCGAGACCGGCGCGACGTTGCCGAACGTCACGTCGGTGGTGTAGGCGCCGGCGAGGCCGTAGCGGGTGTACTGCCCGAGCGCCAGCGTGCCGGCGAGCGGAACCGTGGTCTGCGTCAGTCTGTAGCCGTCGGTGACGCCGGCCGCACGCTTGGCGACCTGCTCCTCGCCATCGATCACATTGGCGAGGATCGTGCCTTCGAAGATCGAGGTCGGGGTCGAGAGGATGAGGCTGCCGGCATCGCGGCCCATCGTGTAGCCGTTCTCCCAGCGCGAGCTGCCCTTGCCGAACGGGCTGAGATAGACTTCGACAACGCCCCAATGCGCGTGATTGACGATGAAGCCGTTGGCCACCGCGACATAGGTGAGGTTGGCCGGCGCATTGTCGGCGCTGTAGATGCGGCCGTCGCTGCCGAGCAGCATCGTCTGCTGCACATAGCCGCCCTGGTACCGCACCGCGCCGCCGGAGATGTTGAAGGTCGAGCCGCGCTGCGCCACCACCTCCGGCGCCGACAGCGTGATGCTGCCGCCGACCGCGGTCCATTCGCCGATCCGGTGGCCGGTGTTGTTGAGATAGCCCGACACTTCGAGCAGGCCGCCCGCGGTGTAGTAGCGGTCGGTCGCATAGCCGCCGGTGCCGGCCGGCACCAGGGTGAGATCGCGGGCATCGATCCACATGTTGCTGTTGAGCAGCGTGCCGTTGTCGCGATTCTGCGGGCTGTCGCGTAGCTCGTTGCCCTGGACGTTGACCTTGATCGCATTGACCGACACCGGCAGTACGGTGCCGGTGGTGCCGGAGACGTCGATGACGGATCCATTCTCGGCGAACACGCGCTTGCCGGCGGAAGCAGACACCTGGCCGCCCTGCGCCATGGTCAGCGAGCCGTTCTTGAAGCCGATGGCGCCGCCGGTGACGATCTCGATCCGCGACTGATCGGGCCGATCGGGCAACGTCGAGAGGTTGTTGAACTGGCCGGTCGCCAGCAGATTGGGCCCGGCCGCGGCGATCAGCGCATCGCGCTGCGAATTGAACGCGGTCGCGTTCGGATCGATGCCGGACACCAGCGCCGAAGCCGCCGCGGTCTCCGGCAGGATCAGGCTGATGCCGTTACCGGTCAGCGTGACGCTGCCGGTCGTATCCAACGCCGAGTTCAGCAGATGGATGGTGCCGCGCTGATTGACCGAGGTGGTGGAGACGAGGATGCCGTCCTGGGTGACGGCGTGGCCGGCGAGCGTGATGTCGCCCTGCTGGGCCAGCACCAGGCCGGTGTTGGTGACGGTGCCGCTCGTGCTTCCGACACGCAGCAGCGGCGCGATCTCGTTGCCGCGCGTGGTCGAGTTCTGGTTGGCGTTGGTGCCGTAGCCGGCGCGCAGGATGAAATCGTCGCCGGCCGCGAACTGGGCCTGGCCCTTCGGCGTGGTGATCGCACCGGCATTGTCGACCTCGGTGCCCATCATCAGCACGAAGCCGCCGCCCGAGGTGACCGATGACGGCGCATTGGTGGTGATCAGTGCGCCGCTCTCGACCACGATCTTGCCGCCGGCGCCGGTGAAGCTCGGCAGATAGGCGTTGCCGCTCTGGGCCGAATAGAGACCATTATTGAGGAACTGGCTGTCGGTGATGCTGGCGGTCGAGGCGATCAGCGAGCCGACATTGATCTGGCTGGCGCCACCGAAGATGATGCCGTTCTGATTGATGACGAGCACCTGGCCGGGCGCGGTGATGCGGCCGAGGATCTGGCTCGGTCCAGTGTTGCCGACGACGCGGTTGAGCGCGGTCCAACTGCTGGCCTGCTGGTTGAAGTTGAGCGTGGTCTGGTTGCCGACGTTGAAGCTCTGCCAGTTGAGGATCGCCTGCGGCGCGGTCTGGTTGACGGTGACCGTGGTCTGGCCGCCGCTCGTGGTCTGGCTCGGCAGTGCCGCGCCCTGCCAGAGGCCCGAGCCGGGCACCGCACCCGGGGCGACCTGAAGCCCGCCTTGAGCAAGGCCGTTCGGCACCGCCATTTGCGGCAGCGTGGTCGATCGCTGCGAGGCTGCGGCCGCGCTGCGCGCGGCGGCCTGCACGGCCTGCAACGCCTGGATGGCCTGGGTCGCCCGGGTCAGCGCACCCTGGCTCTGCCTGGCGACTTCGATGGCCTGCTGCGAGGCCGCGGCGGCCGCATCGCTTGCGATCGTCGGCGCCGATGTGGTCGCGCCGAAATTGCCGAACGGCCGCGCGGATGCATCCTCGAGCCCGGCCAGCAGCAGCGCCAGCGTGCTGGTTCCGGCCAGCAGCATCGCGCGCGACACCAACGCGATCCGCGGCCGCGGCGCAAGCGGCATCACCCGACGCAAATCGAGGCGGGAACGACGGGTAACGCGCTGACGAGACGGCATGAGATGTCCCCTGGGAACAACGGACCGAAAGACGCGCAGATCGAACCTGCGCGGGAGCCCGTCACACGTCTTCACCATGTGCCGGGCATCTCGTCAGCAAGGACGCCATTTCTGTCGGCCAGACCGAACAAGAAAATCGCGAGCCGCACCACAATTCCCGACTTGCGGTGATGGGCGCCGTCACGCCGCGACCGGCATCAGCTCAGCAGCACGATGCCGCCGGGCAGACGTCGCGCCTTCGCTCCGAAGATCTGCTGGAACATGGTCAGGATGCTCTCGACATTGTCGATGCGGAACCGGCCGTTGACGAGACGGCGTTCCAGCTCCGCATTCGTCACCATGACCTTGCCGGACCGGTAACGATTGATCTCGGTCACGACATTGCCGAGCGGGGCGTCATGAAAGATCAGCATTCCGTCGCGCCAGGCGGCAACCTCGGTAGGGTCGACCGACATCGGCGCCGCAAGCCCAAGCGCCGCATAGCTGACCTGTTGCCCGGCGCGCAGCGTCGCGACGGAGCTGTGACGGGTGACGTGCACCTCGCCGTCCAGACATGTCACGCAAGTGTTGCGCTGCTCGTGGCGGACGTTGAACTGTGCCTGGCGCGCGCTCATCTCGCCGTCGCCGGCCACGACGCGCACCTCGCGTCGTCCCGATGCCTCCGCCGCGATCACCGCTTCGCCGGTCAGGATCTCGATGCGATCAAGGCTGGCGTCGCTCGACTGAACATTGACGCTGGTCCCGGTGTTCAGCGTCACCTTGACACCGCCGTCGATGGTGAGCCTGCGCTGTTCGCCGGCAGCCGTGCGATAATCCGCCATGACATCCTGCAGCGATGGCCAAAGCTGCAGCGGCGGCGAGACCACGAGGTAGGCGGCGGCCGACGTCGCAAGCGCGCCGCCAAGCACCATCCGGCGCGTCATGCGCGGCTGCGGCCTGACCTCGGCCAGGATGGAATCACCACGACGCTTCAGCAGGTTGTGGCCGGCGTGGCCGAGCTGATCCCACAGCAGGCTGGCCTGAGCCAGCGCCTCCGAATGGGCGCGGCTCTGGCTTCCCCAGTGCTTGGTCTCCTCGATGTCCCGCCTTGTCGCCCGACCGGAACCGAGCCGCTGGACGCGTGCCAGCGCCTCGCGCTCGATCGCGGTCAGCTCCTCGGACGGTTCGTCGGAATCTCTCATTGATCGGGCGTTTCTTTCAGCACCATTTCAATCCAGACGCGCGCAACACGCTGACACTCTCCTATCAAGACGTTTCCCGCGGCGCCGGACCGAACCGCCTTGTGAGTTTTTTACCAAATCGTTTAGCGCAATGCTCGAGCGCGGCCTTCAGCTCGAGCTCCACCAACCGCTGGGAAACCCCGAGACGATCGGCGATTTCCCGCAGCGGAATGCCCTCCAGGCGGGATGCGAGCAGGATCATGCGGCGCCGCGGCGTCAGTTCCTCGAGAGCCTGCTCCAGGCGCACGATCTGCTCACGCGATTCGACCTCCCGTTCCGGCCCGGGGGCCGCATCGACGATCTCGAGCATCGGCTGCACCTCGAACCGCTTGATCCGGCGCGTCTCCTGGCGCTCCCGGCTGATCGCAAGGTTGAGCGCGCTGCGCAGCAGATAGCCGATCGGGCTGTCCACCACGCCCGGGCTGCTGCCCTTGTCGCGAAGGTGCAGCCACGTCTCGTGCAGCGTCTCCCGCGCCCGCTCGTCGCCGAGACGCCGCGCGAGGCGGCGGCGGAGCTCGTCATAGCGCTCGACGAGCACCTGCCGAAGCGTCGTCCAGGTGGTTTCCGTCATCGCGCAACCAATCCCGTCGGTCCCGGATCCCGGGCGCAATCCCCGGTTTCGGCAGGCGGGCGCGGCGAAACCGCCATCATGACCGGCTGCGGCATGTCCGGCGGGGGTGGCCGGCCGATCACGACCGAGCGCAACAGAGCCGCAATGGCCTGGTCCCGCGCGCGATCGTCGGTCGAACCAAGCAATTGGGGCTGCAACACTTCGCCGCCGTGGCCGATCCAGAACCTGAACTTGATCCGATAGCCACCCGGCGCGGTCAGTGACGAGCGGCAGAATGCCTCCTCAACGCGGCCCTGGACGGCCGCAAGATATGGCATGAAGCCGCGCATCGACGCTGCCTGCCGCGGAGCCGGCGCGGGCACGATCGTGAAGGCGTTGGTCGCGGCGTAGACCGCGACCAGGCCGGTATCCTCGAGCAGAAGCTGCAACGCCACGTCAGCCGCCATCGATCCCCTGACGGCCTGCGCGCGCCGTCCCTCGGCCAGGGTCGCGTCGTACACGACCTGGAGACCCGTAGCCGCGCTGTAGGCATCGAGCGCGGAGACCAGTGGCTGCGCAGCAATGTCGAAGTCGATCGGCGCGCGCGTCCGAGCTGATTCAAGGCTGTCGGCCATCGCTACCGTCTGGATGTTTCCGGCAACGAGAATGCCTATGACCAGGGCGAGAAAGCGCTGCCACATCCGATGATAATTCGAGCGCGGCCTGATCTTCCGACCCATTGAACGAAATGCATGAGGTGCCGCCCCTGATCCTCAGCCCGCTGAACAGCATGACCTGTTGGTGATCCAGCCGTTCGTCGAAACCCGCGGCAGCCGCAACATAGAAACAGATTATGACAATCTGCTAACAAAGGCGGTGATCGCACCGCCCACACGGGTTCGCATCGCGATCCGCTTACCTCAGACGCTGCGGATTTGCCCTTCGATCGCACTCGGCGCGCTGCGCACTGGCCGCACCTTCCGGCGCCGCAGCCGGCGCCAGCCGATCACGACGCCGCTGATCGAGACGATCGTGCCGACCGCCGACAGCAGCCAGACCACGACGTCGCGGGCCGGCCAGAAACTGAGCAGCAGCGGGAAATCCAGGCTGTGCAGCGCGTTGAACAGCCAGCGATAGGATCGACGGCTGTCGTCGCTGCGGTCGAGGATCTCGGCGGTGACCGGAGAGATGTGCAGCCAGGTTCGGGCGGGATCGTCGAAGGCGATGCGCAGCACCGGAAGCTCGCGCTCGTGGTGCAGCGTGTACCAATAGGCGTCCGGCTCGTCGAGCTGTCGCGCCGATATCAGCGATGCGCCGGGCATTGCGCGCCTTGCAGCCGCGATGATCTCATCGCGCGAGACCACCGCGGGCAAACCGGTCACGGGATCGGCGAGGCTGCGACGGCCATTGCTGTCGTCGAGCATCACCAGGGGACGGCCGCCGATCCAGACGTAGCGCGCTTCCACGGCCTGCGCGGATGGCGCGGCCCGGAAGCCGGCGACGATGTCGGGTGTATCGTGACCACTGTAGCCGGCCGCGATCTCACGCATCACGCCACGGCCGGAGAACGCGCCGCCGGGATTGAGCGACAGCCAGCCGCTGAACATCCAGGTGAACACGAAGACGCCGCCGATCAGGCCGGCGATGTGATGCCAGGCCATCCAGCCGCGATAGGGCGATATGGCGCCGCTGGCGTAACGGCGCCTCAGCCGCAGCCGGAGTATGCCGATCCAGAAGCCGGTGACGGCAACCACGAGGCASAYGCCCGAGATCCACAGCACCACGTCGCGCCACAGCGGGCCGTCCTTGCGCAGCACCGTCGGATAGATCCAGTGCGGGATCGAGCCGAGCCAGTTCCAGACCCGTTCCTGCCGTGTGGTATCGAGCGCAATCTCGCCCGAGCGCGACGAGACATAGAGTTCGGTACCGGCGGCATCGCCAAGGCCGATCAGATAGAGCGGGCGCAGCGGGTCGAAGCGCGCGGTGACCGACCATTGATCGCGCGTCACGGTGTCGAGCAATTGCGGATGCACCGCATGCGGATGACGGGCGGCAATCGCCAACGCCTGATCCGGTGAAATGCGATCGACGACACCGCCATCGACTGCCGAAACCGTGACGGCGGCACCTTTCCAGCCGGCAATGCGATAGACCGGCGTGTCGTTCATCATCGAAAGCCGCAAGTCGCGCGGATAATGCTCCATTGCTGCGATCGCCATCGCACGATCCGGCGACACCTGCACCTTGCTCCAGGTGATGGCGGGGAGAGCGGACAAGCGCTCCGCGTCGGTGAGCCGCGGAAAGGCCACGTACATCATGACGAGGCCGGAGATGAACCACATCGCGAACAGCAGACACGTCGCAATGCCGATCCAGCGATGGACGACATAAAGCCATCGCCGCCCTCGCCGGATCAGAGCCTTGCGCATGGTCAGAACTTCACGTTGACGGACAGTTCGGCGGTGCGCGGCATGCCCAGCAGCCATTGTCCCGTGCCGTTGGAGGTCACCGCATAGACCTTGTCGAACAGATTGTAGACCCGGAACGCGACCGTGGTCCGATCATCCGGCTTCCACCTGATGCCGCCATTGACCACATTGTATCCGGGCCGCAACTGGGTGTTGGCAAGGTCCGAGTACATGGCACCGACGATCTGCACGCCGCCATAGACCGACCAATTGGGCGCAAAATCCCAGGTCAGCCAGACGTTGGAAACCTGCTGCGGCACGTTGACCGGCACATTGCCATTGTAGCTGACCACCTTGCCACCGACCACCTGGCTGTTGTTGTCGTATCTGGCGCGCAGCAGCGCAAGATTGGCATCGACGCGCCAGCCATCGTTCAGCGCCAGCCCGATCGATCCCTCGACCCCGCGGGAAGATTGCTGACCGATCTGCAACGCCAGGCCGGCGGTCGGATTGCTTGGATCGGGAATGGTCAGGCCGGTCTTGACGATCTCATAGCCCGCCAGCGTCCACTCGCCGCGTCCGCCCCAGAACGACTGCTTGACCCCGATCTCGGTCTGCTTGCCGGTCGCAAGCTGGAAGGTTTTCTGCGATGTCGTCAGCGAGATCAGGTTGGTGACCGGATCGACGCCGACCGCGTACTGACCGTAGAACGCGAGGTTCTTGATCGGCTCGTAGACCAACCCGGTGCGCCAGCTGGTGCCGGACAGCGAAACGCCAAAGCTGTTCGCCGGCGTCCTGTAGTCGGTGCGATCGATATCGGGGCGATCATATCTGACGCCAGTGACGAGCGACAATTGATCGGTCAGCGACAGACGATCCTCGGCGAACAGCGCGTACTGATTCACGATCGAGTTGAAGCCGGGCGCGGTCGGAGACGTCGTCGCGAAGAATGAACCGGGATCGAAGACGTAGGGATTGACCGACGATGTACCGCTATAGGGCGAGTTGTTGGTGTGGGTGAAGTCGATGTGGTTGACGTCGAACCCGGCAACAAACTGGTTCGCAAGCCCGAAGACGTGACCGTTGAAGGTCGCATCCATTCGGTTGCCGACCTGCTTCTGGTCGTGGAAGATTTCGATATAGTTGTTGCGGTCGAGCAGCTGGGTCTTGGGATTCCAGGTGTAGTTCTCGATATCACGCCAGTGCCGCTCGCTGGTCAGGTAATACAGGGTGTTGTTGATCTTGATGCCGTCGGCGACATCCCACTCGGTCTTGAACTGGGTCCAGCTGTCCTGATAGCGGATCGTGCTGTCGAGCGCGTTGTAGTTCTTGAAGCGTAGCGCATCCTGGATCGAGCCATTGATCAGCGGGGTGCCAAAGTAGCGTGACGGACTGCGGTCGCCGTAATCTTCGGAAAGCGTGAAGGCGAGACTTTCCGACACCTGCGCACGCACGGCAGCTGAGATCACCACATTCGATGTCTTGTCGCGATCGACCCAGCCGTCCGACATGTTGCCGGTGGCGTTGACCCGGTAGGACACATTGGGGCTGATCGGACCGGTGCTGTCCACCGACAGCCGTCGCGTCATGTTGCTGTCGAGCGAGACCTCGGCCGCGTTGTAAGGCGTGCTCTGCGGCTTCTTCGGAACGACGTTGATGACGCCGCCGATCGCGCCTTCGCCGTACAACACCGAGGCCGGCCCACGCAGCACCTCGATGCGATCCGTGGACCAGGTGTCGTAGGGAAACGTCAGCGTGCCGGAGCCGATATAGAAGCGTGTTCCGTCATAGAGCGTCATCACCGAGTTGCTGCCGGCAAAGCCGCGGTCGCTGAACGACAGCCCGCCATTGCCGGGCGCCGGCGTCGCGATGAAGCCGGCCGCATTCTGCGTGACGGCATCGAGCACATTATGCTGGCCGCGTTCCTGGATGGTCTGCGCCGTGATGATCTCCACGCTGGCCGGCGTCTGCAATGGCGTCAGATTGAGCCGGCTGCCGGTGGTTCCCGGCTTGGTGGCATTCAGCGTCGGCGATGGCGATCCCGATGTCGATGCAGACGATGCGGTCGCGGGCTGCGGCGCGCCGCCGGCCACCGCGGTCGTTGCACGGCGGGACCTCGGTCGCGATGTGGTTGCGGTATTGGCTGCTTGCGCAGCGGGTTTCGGCTTGGCCGCGGCCGAAGGCGAGACTTCGATCGGATCGAGTTTCGTTGCAGGAGCGGACTGCGCCAGCACCTCGGCCGGCAGCAGCAGCGACGACAATGAGCAGAACAAACCGAGGCGCAGCCCCAGCGCAACGGAAGACGATGACGACATCAAGGAAACTCGCGGTAACGAGGCACGTCACCGCGAACGCGGACTGGCGCATTGCTCAACGAGCAACGTTCCGATCCCACCAGGACGCCCCCGCCCGATGTGCTCGCGTGTGACCACGACTGACGGCAGGTCTCCTGGCTCACGGGTCATCGCCTGTCGACGCCTTCCCGGGCCTGACAGCCCAGTGGCAAATTGACGAAAGGCTCGCCGTTTACAGTTGCGGGGACAGCTGCGGCATTGGGGTTTCCCTCGCACCGCATTCCCTTTTGATCCCCGAAGGGAACCGTCGACAAACGATTAAGAGCTACTCATCGGGCTGTCAATTCGCTGTGATCACCGCACACATGCTTTGCGGACAAGCGTTGCTGCAACGTCACTATTGATTGCCGTCATTTCATGGTGCCTCGACGCAGCCGTCCATAGTCGCATCGATCTCGCCGCGCGACAGCGCGCCCATCTCGGCGATGAATACGATGCGCGTGCGCGGCACGCCGGCCGCCGGCGCACCGCCCGCGGCCAATGTCGCGCGCCCACCGGCCAGTTGAAATACCATCGGCCGGCCGGGCTGCTCGACCGTTTCGAACAACCCCTTCGCCCGCGCGAGCTTCGGCGCCAGCCTGCCGATCGCCTGCTGCAATCGCGGCAGGAGCACCCGCCGCTCCGAGGTCCAACTCAGTGTCTCGAACCGGTCCGCTGCCGGCCGTCTCGGCGTAATCTCTCGCAGCGCCGGCACATGATCGAGATCCGCCGGGAACAGCAACGCCGCCGGCACCTCGCCGTGCACGGCATCGACCACGACCGCCGCCGGACGCACGGCGCGGACGGCATCGCGGATCGCGGCGCACGCGGCTGCGTCGGCGAGATCAATCTTGCTCAGCGCGACGATGTCCGCCGCCCGCAATTGCGAACGCAGCAGCGCATCATCCAGCGCGGTCACCGGTTGCGTCGCGTCGACCACGCACAGCACCGTCTCCAGCGGCGCCTCCTTCCAGATCACCGGATCCATCAGATTGCGCACGATGTCGGCGGGATCGGCGATCCCGCTGGTTTCGATCACGATGAACTCGGGACGCGGATCACGCCGCAGCAGGGTTGCGAGCGTGCGCAGCAGGTCGCCTTCCAGCGTGCAGCAGATGCAGCCATTGCTCAGGCTGACCACGCCATCGCTGGCGCCGGCGATCAACTCAGCGTCGATGTTGATCGCGCCGAAGTCGTTGACCACAGCCGCGATGCGCCGGCCTTGCGCATGCGCCAGCAGATGGTTGACGACCGTGGTCTTGCCCGCCCCGAGGAAGCCCGCGACCAGCAGGATCGGGACCGGCACGTCAGGCCCCGGTGACGGGCCGGCGCACCGGCCGGCCGGGACGTGCCGCGACATCGAGCACGCCATCCTTGATCAGCGGCTGGCCGCTGACCACGAGGTGCCGTACGCCTTCCGCCGGGCGATTCATGGCGGAGAAGGTCGCGCGATCGCTCAGCGTCTCGTAGTCGAACACCACGACGTCGGCATCGGCGCCCGCCTGCAGCCGGCCCTTGGCGCGCATCGCCGGCGTGCTCGCCGACAGGATCTCGGCCGGGATCAGCGCGCATTTGCGGATGCCTTCGAGCAGCGACACCTTCTTGCGCTCGCGCACCCATTCGCGGATGAAGCGGGTGAAGCACCCCGCCGAACGCGGATGCGAGGTGGCGTCGTCCGGCAGCGGCCAGGCATCGCCGGTGTAGGGGCGGCCATCCGACAGCGTCCACGGCATCGCGTCGGAGGCGATCGCGCCGCCCGGATACAGCACCGCCATGTCGAGCAGGTCGCGATGATGCGAGTTGTTCTCGATGTCGAGCACATGCCACAGCACCAGCGTGGAGGGCTCCGCGGCCTGCGCCGCCAGCAGCTCCTCGCGGCTGCCGAAGCGATGACCGTCGGTGACGCGCTGCACCGAATCGTAGCCGAGGCCGTTGCGCTCCTCGAACTTTGGATCGCTGAAGAAGGTCGCCGCCAGCACCGTCGAGCCGGTGCCATAGGGATAGGCCTCGACCGTGATCGGCAGGCCCTGCGCCTGTGCCTTCGCGATCAGCGCGACGCAGCGTTCGATGTCGGTCTTGCTCGACGAGTTGAAGTGGCAGATGTGCATATGCGCGCCGGTCGCGCCGGCATAGCCGATCAGGCGGATATAAGCCTCTGCCGCGCTTTCGGGGTCGATCCGCGACATGTAGGCGACGTGGGTGAAGGTCGGCACCGCGTGATTGGCGGCGAGCTGGCATACCGCGGTCAGTTCCTGGACGCCGGCACCGGGCGCATAGGCGTTGAGGATGCCGATGCCGATGCCGCCCTCGTTCAAGCCGTTGGCGAGACGTTCGAGAATGCCGCCAACTTCGCCCTCCGTCGCCACATTGTCGATCCAGCGGCGGTCGCGCATCGCGCTGCCGAACGATTCCAGCGAGCTCTCCGAATTGGAGCCGGTCATCGCGCCGATCCGGGCGAACGCCCAGTTGGCCGCGGCGCCGTAATTCAGCACCCGCCCCTTCTCGGCCTGCCGCTTGTACCAGGATGCGACGGGCAACACGCCGGCTTCGAGGTCGAGCGATGTCGTGACCCCGTCGAAGGCCTGCATGCGATCGGCCGGGATGGTCTGGCCATGCGCGTGCAGGTCGATGAAGCCGGGCGCCACCACGAGCCCGGTCGCGTCGATCTGCCGCTCGGCGCCGCCAAGCCCGGTGCCAACAGCCGCGATCTTGCCGTCGACAATCGCGACGTCGCCGACCGCGTCCATCCCGCTGGCCGGATCCACCACCCGGCCGCCGCTGATCACCAGACCACCCATCTCGCCATTCTCCGCATGTCCAAAATGAAGCCTCGACCGACGGCCCCATCAACGCTTACGACCGGCGCCATCCGGCGCCAACAGCCAAAATTGCATCGCTCTTATCGCAGCAACCCGGCAAGGATCGTCGCGACATGTTGTAGCGCAGCATCCTTCGCGCGGCGCCGGTGCCAGGCCAGATGCAGGGAAAATCCTGCCGCTTTGATCGGCGGCGGAAATGAGACCAACCCGCTGAAATCGGCGACCACCCGCGAGGGAAGCATCGCGATCATGTTGGAGCCGCGCAGCAGGCTTGGCACCATCTGAAAGGTCGGGACCACGAGCCCGATCCGCCGCGACAAATGCCGGCTCGCGAGCTCGGCATCGAGCGGCGAGCGGTTGTCACCACGGCCGGAGACGAGAACATGAGGATAGGCAAGCCATGTCTTGAGATTGAACGCCTTCGCAGCCGGATGCCGCGCCCGCATCGCCACGACGTAGTGCTCGACCATGACCTCCTGGCGATGGAGGTCGTCTTCGGCCGGCGGAAACACCGAAACGGCGAGGTCGCTGCTGCCGTCGATCAACGCCACGCGCGCGGCGTCGGCGCCATGCCAGGGCTGGATCACCAGATCGATCCCGGGAGCCGAGCGTTGCAATTCCTGCTGCAACGGCGGGACGACGAGCAGGGCGGGGTAATCCGTCATGGAGATGCGCAAGACCTGGCGAATGTCGGCGAGCCGCACCTGCGGCGGATCGACCAGTTCGGTCAGACCCGCGAGCAGCGATTTCAACGGCGCGCGCAACGTCTCGGCCTTCGGCGTCAGATACATCGTACCCCGGCCGCGCTCGAGCAGATCGTCGCGGAACAGCTCGCGGCAGCGTTGCAGGGCCGCCGACGTCGCCGGTTGCGACAGCCCGAGCCGGTCGGCAGCGCGGCTGACATGGGCCTCGTCCAGCAAGGCGTCCAGGATCACGAGAAGGTTGAGGTCGAGCGACCGTAAATTCATAGAACAGATAATACAGTAGATTTATTATCGATTGGAGTAATTTATGGGCCTGCCGCATGCTCGCTCCATCAACGCACAGGAGCCGACCACATGACCAAGACCCTCATTCTCGTCTTTCACCGCGATCTCTCGCAATCCAAGGCCAATGCCGCGCTGGCGGCCGCCGCGGCCAGCCTGCCCGGTGTCGAGGTCGTCGACATGCAGGCACTGTATCCCGGCGACATCGACATGTTCCGGGACGGTGAGCGCGAAGCCACCCGGCTGCTCGCCGCCGACCGCATCGTGCTGCAGTTTCCGATCCAGTGGTACTCCACCCCGGCGCTGCTGAAGGCATGGCAGGACGCGGTCCTGACGCGGATGTTCTACGTCGCCTATGAGACGGAGGGCCGGTTGCTCGAAGGAACCCCGCTGATGGTGGCGGCGACCGCCGGCAACGTGCACGACGCCTATCGCACCGGCGGCCGCAACATGTTTCCGATGATGGACTTGCTTGCGCCGCTGCGCGCCACGGCGCATCGCTGCGGGCTGCCGTGGTCCGACCCCTTCATCATGTACGAATCGGACCGGCTTTCACAGCAGGCGCTCGAAGCCGCAACCGCAGACTATGTCACCAAGCTCGAAGACTGGATCGCATCCACGCCGGCTCCCCTCAAGCAGGCGGCATAGGCCGGCTGCTCAAGCCCGGGCAGCGCGCCGCGGCGGCAATCCTCTCCAGAGATCGTCGCCGGGTCTCGCCCGGCCTGCGACCATCCTTGGCGGCGTTCGGTCTTTCGCGATCGCCGCCTCGAACGCACGCCGCAGCCGGGGATTGTCGATCTGCGCCTCGAAGCCCCGCAGCACCGCCTCAGCCTGTATGTGGCGTCCGGAGATCGCGTGGCACAGCTCCGCGGTCGTCCTGCGGAAGAAGCTGAATGAGACGTCGGCGGCGCCACTCAACCGATCGAGTTCGCCGGCCACCGCCAGCACGTGCATCCGGTCGGCGTCATCGAGCGTCACCGCGAAGCGCAGGACGGCGAGTTGCCAGGCGCAGAGCAGCCTGCCCTGCGGTTCGGTCGCTCCTGCACTGCGCATCAATCGAACACCCCACGCGCCGATCGATGGCGCGGCGGGACTATCCCTTTGCAGCAATAGGTTTTCGAGGGGAGGCTGCGGGCGATCGCATAGGATTCGCATAAGCGGCGCGCCGGCCGTTACTGGCCGGACGCGCACTGCATGCTCAAATCCCCTCGAATTGCAGCCGCGCCAGCCGTGCATAGAGGCCGCCCGCGGCGACCAGTTCGGTGTGGGTGCCCTGCTCGACGATCCTGCCCTGGTCCATGACCAGGATGCGGTCGCAGGACAGCACGGTCGCCAGGCGATGCGCGATGACGAGCGTGGTGCGGTGGCGCATCAATTCCTCCAGCGCTGTCTGCACCAGCGTCTCGCTCTCGGCGTCGAGCGCCGAGGTCGCTTCATCGAGCAGCAGCAGCGGTGCATCACGCAGGATCGCGCGCGCGATCGCGATGCGCTGGCGCTGGCCGCCGGACAGCGTCACGCCGCGCTCGCCGAGCTGGGCGTCGAAGCCGCCGGGCAGCCGGCGCAGGAATTCGGTGGCATGGGCGAGATCGGCGGCGCGCTCCACTTCGGCATCGGTGGCATCGGGCCGACCGAACCGGATGTTCTCGCGGGCCGAGGCAGCAAACACCACCGAATCCTGCGGCACCAGCGCGATCCGCGCCCGCACCTCGGCCGGATCGGCCTGCCGGATCGGCACGCCGTCGAGCGAGATGGTGCCCGATTTCGGATCGTAGAAGCGCAGCAGCAGGTGGAACAGCGTGCTCTTGCCGGCGCCGGAGGGGCCGACGATCGCGACCTTCTCGCCTGAACCGACCTTCAGCGACACGCCGTCGACCGCGAGCGCATTGGGCCGGGTCGGATAGGCGAAGCTGACATCGTCGAAGCCGACATCGCCGCGCGCCGGCTGCGGCAGCGCCCGCGGCGAAGCCGGCGCCGCGATCTGCGGCTTGACGCGCAGGATCTCGAACAGCCGTTCGGCGGCGCCCGATGCGGCCGAGACCTCGCCCCAGACCTCGCTGAGCTGGCCGAGGCCGCTGGCGGCAAAGGCCGTGTAGAGAATGAACTGGCCGAGCCGGCCCGGACTGATGGCGCCGACCAGCACGTCGTGCGAGCCGACCCAGAGGATCACGACGACACTGGCGAACACGATGAAGATCACGATCAGCGTCAGCACCGCGCGCGCCTTGGTCGAGCTGCGCGCGGCTTGATAGGCCTGCTCCACTTCGCCGGCGAAACGCGTCGTGGCGAGCCGCTCGCCGGTATAAGCCTGCACGGTGCGGATCGCGTTGACCAGCTCGGACGCATAGGCGCTGGCATCGGCCAGCGTGTCCTGGGCGGTGCGCGACAGCCGCCGCACCCAGCGGCCGAACGCGACCAGCGGGATCACGATGATCGGGATCGCAAGCAGCACGAAGCCCGAGAGCCGCGGGCTCGTGATCACCATCATCGCGGCGGCGCCGAAGAACAGCATCAAATTGCGCAGCGCGATCGATACCGAGGCGCCGACCGCCGACTTGATCTGCGTGGTGTCGGCGGTGAGCCGCGACACCAGTTCGCCCGACCGCGCGGAATCGAAGAACGAGGGCGACAGCGAGATCAGATGCGCGAACACGTCGCGCCGGAGATCGGCGACGATGCGCTCGCCGATCGTCATCACGAGGTAGTAGCGCGAGGCGCTGGCACAGGCGAGCACCGCGACGACCGCGATCATCACGCTAAAATAGCTGTTGATCATCGCGATGCCTTCGGGCGTGAAGCCCATGTCGATCATCCGCCTGACCGCAACCGGCACGATCAGCGTGGTGATCGCCGCTGCTGTCAGCGAGATCAGCGCGAGGATCGCCCGTCCCTTGTAGCGCGCCACATAGGGCGCAAGCGCAAGCAGCGGCCGCAAGCGGGCACGGCTCTTCGCCGGCTCCGTGATCTGGCTCTCGATGAAGGCTTCCTCATCGAGCAACGCATCGCGCGGCGGCTCGGGGGCGCCGCGAGGGGTCTCAAGCTGTTCGGCTACACTCATTCTTCTTAGACCGGTTCTACCGCCCCCCACATAGGCCCGCCGACCCCCGGCTGGCAAATCCGCTGAAGCCCAATCCGGTGATGGGGTTGGCGCCCTTGCTTGAGGCCTTTCTTGGCTTGTTTTGGGGGGCTCCATGCGTTATAGAGCCGGCCAAATCCCGTACCTGAATGTCTTGAGATGGGCGCCGGCGCGCCGAAGGAACTGTCATGAAAGCCGATATTCATCCGAATTATCATACGATTAAGGTCGTCATGACCGACGGCACCGAGTACCTGACCCGCTCGACCTGGGGCAATGAAGGCGACACGCTGAACCTCGACATCGACCCCAAGTCGCACCCGGCCTGGACCGGCGGCACCCAGCAGCTGATGGACCGCGGCGGCCGCGTCTCGCGCTTCCAGAAGAAGTTTTCGGGCTTCCTCAAGAAGGACTAAAGTCCGCTTCGGGATTCCCCTCGCTGTCGAATGCAGAACGCCTCCGTTTCGGGGGCGTTTTTGTTTTTGGGCGCTCCGGGAAGATTGGACGAGCGGACGCACACTCTCTCCGAGCCGTCGTCCCGGCGCAGGCCGGGACCCATACGCCGCGGCGGATGTTGGAGGCGGGACTCGTCATTCCAGCATCGCTCAACAATCGCGTTCGGTGGTTATGGGTCCCGGCCTTCGCCGGGACGACACCGAGAATGGTGCACGGTCGCGGGTCATACGTCCTCATTCTCGCGGCATCATCTGCCCGGAGTTTTGCTTTTCGTTCCGCCCTCCTCTCACAGAGGGCGCAGGGAAAGCCGGGTGCCGATCGCACCCATGGGCCCCGAGCAATGGGTAGAAAGCTCGGGGGTAGGACCACAGGTGTAACCGGAAACAACCCGGCTTTCCCTGCGCGATGGGTTACGGCTTACTTCGTGCTCTCCCCGGCGAGACTTGGCTTGTTTGTCACCGTCTTCGCAACGCGCACCGCGCAATCGGAAAAGACACCTGCCACTTGGGCGTCAGGACCACACGACTTCACCGTCCGCCTCACGCGCACTCGTCAGTCGCGCATTCGGCGTCCACCGCATCTCGACCCGCGTTCGTGACGACCGCGAAGCGCCCCTCGATCGGATGAGACGGCCAGACCATACACTGAGTTGATCTACTGATAAACCGAAATATTTTCATGGCGGGGGCTTGACGCATTTTTGCTGAGTTGCCCGTCGGGTTATCTTGTCGCACCTGCCGCCCCCAAGCGGGTCTGCCGTCCTCAGGCGGCGCACACCCGATCATTGGGACGACTTCGGATCGATCGAGATCCTGACGAATCGCAGCTCCTTGACGCGGCCATCATCGACCGACAAAGCATCGCACTTACCGTCGTCGGCGCAGACGAACTTCAGATTCCCTATCGGAAAACCCGTCGTGAAGGCATCAGTTCCCACGGGTTGCAGATCGAGATCTCCTCGCAGGTAGCGCACTTTCAGCGCGTTCTCGCGAACGAACACGTCATAGATGACGCCGAGTTCCGCACTGTAGTAATGACCTTCGTATGCAGTGAGCCGATCCGCCGCAGGCTTGGTGATCGCTATGCGCCTCAGAGGAAGACTGGCGCCGTTCTGGTGCAGGATCGCGTGCTGCACCGTTCCTCCCGGCGTTACTTCATCGAAGACGACTTCGGCAGAGACGACCCTCAGTCGGAACGCGGTGTTGGAGACCGCGTACATCGGAAACGATGGCTGGCCGGTCGCGCGCGTGACGAGGTGATCATTGTCCTTGCTGAACGAAATGATGAATCCCGGCCTGAGTTCATAGTCGCCAACATAGGCATCGAGGAGCTTGGGGTCGACTGCAACTTCCGGCTTGTCGTCAAGCGCCTGCTTGTCAGAAGCGGGCTGCATCAGGTCCTTCAGATAGATGTCTGCGATCTCGAACGACAGTGCCGCTGGATTCAGATCTCCCGCGTTTGCGAGGATCACGACCGAGAAATGCTGGTCCGGAAACCTGAGAATATTGGTCCGATAGGCGGCGTCGCCGCCCGAGTGCTCGACCGTCCTGAGCCCGCGATACTTTCCGATGAACAGGCCGGACGCGTAGTTGATGTCCTTGCCGTTGTTGAGCTTGCCTTTCTGCTGCATCTCGGCGAGCAGCGCCGGGCCGCCGGCTTCGGCCGTGTAGAAGTTCTCGTCCCAGCGCGCCAGATCGCCGACCGTTGAAAACAGGCTCGAAGGCCCGACCGTCGAATAGCTCAGCGCGATGTACTGGTACTTGCCGTCCGGCCGTCGCGCGTAGGAATAGGCCCGGTCCTTGACGACGGTGCCGTATCTGTCCTGGAAGTGCGTGTTCGACATACCGAGAGGATCGAAGATGCGCTGCTTCGCGAACTCGGCCAGCGTCTTGCCGGACACTTGCTGCACGACCATCGCGAGCAGGGTGTAGCCGCTGTTGCTGTAGAGGAATTGATCGCCGGGCGCGAAGTTCAACCCGGTCTGTTGAAACAGCAGGCGCGCGACATCATCGTCCGTGATCTCGTCGTCAAGCCGCCACCCTGCGAGGGCCAGAAGATTCCACTGGTCGCGAACGCCGCTCGTGTGATGAAGGAGCTGGCGGATCGTTATCACCTTGCCGAAATCGTGCAGCTTCGGAACATACTTGCGAACGTCATCATCCAGGGACAGCTTTCCGTCCTGGACGAGCAGGTAGATCGCGAAGGCGGTGAACTGCTTGGAGACCGATGCCAGGTGAAACACGGTTGCCGGCGTATTGCGGATGCCATACTCCAGATTGGCCGCGCCATAGCCTTGGCTGTAGATGATCTTGCCGTCTTGCAGGACGGCAACGACGGCACCGGGCGAGTTCGGTTCGGCCCATCGGACAAACAGCTGATCGACGGCGCGCTCGGCCGACGCTCGGTCTGGCGTTGCGGCGATCGGGGACTCCGATCGAGAGCCGGTGGCACCAAGCGCCGAAAGACACAGCGCCGCAACCGCAATAGTCCTGAAAAGCATAACGACTCTCCCGGTCGATGCTGCGAAGCGTCGCGCCATGACCGTAACACAAAGGCAGTTGGGGTTGCCGTCCTCATCAAAAAGTGAGGCATCTGCCCCTAGCGATCCTGGAACGCCAGCCGCGCGCCGAGTGCGATCAGGATGCTGCCGCCGATCCGCTGCATGATCCGTTGCGATCGCCGGGAGCGTTGCAGCTTCGACATCACGGCGCTGGCAAAGACGACGCAGACGATATCGACCGCCGAGAAGGTCAGGTTGACGATGGTGCCGAGCAGGAACAGTTGGGCCCAGACCGGCAGACTCGCCGTCGCATCGACGAATTGCGGCAGGAACGCCAGGAAGAAGATCGCGGTCTTCGGATTGAGCACCTCGACGACGATGCTTTGGGCGAAGGCGCGCTCGGCGGAGAGCGGCGCCAGCGTGGGACGCTTGGTGTTGTCTCGATCGCGAAACAGCGACAGGCCGAGCCAGACCAGATAGGCCGCGCCGGCGAGCTTCATCGCGGTGAACAGCGGCGGTACCGCATGAAACAGCAGCGCGAGGCCGGCGGCCGCGGCGACGACATGGACGTAGCCGCCGAGATGCAGCCCAAGCGAGGCCATCAGCCCCGCGCGCCGGCCGCCCGCCAGGGTGCGGGCCGCAGCATAAAGCATCGCTGGCCCGGGGATCAGCGCGAAGGTGGCGGTCGTAATGGCGAAGGCAAGATACAATTCCATGTGAGGTTCAATCTCCGGACGATAAGGGGCTGATCGGCCGCTACTCCCCAGCAGCCGTCATTGCAAGCGAAGCAATCCATCTGCCCGCGTCTACCAAGGGATGGATTGCTTCGTCGCTATCGCTCCTCGCAATGACAGGCTGCGAGCCTCAATTCGCCGGGATCATCGCCGCGACCTCATGATCGACGGGGTTGTCGCTTTCGCCGAGTCCGGCGATGACGCCGGCGCGATCCTCCTGCTTGCGGTTCTGGCTCATCTTCTTCTTGGCATCGATCCGGGTGATCGGCATCCGGAAGCCGACGATGCCGCGCAGTTGGGCCTTGATGAAATCATCCGGCGCGTCGCTGACCTGCCAGGCTTCCGCGCGCGGCTTCTCGTGCAGCTCGGTCAGCCGGGTGACGACATCGAGCAGGCGATCGGCATCTTCGAAGAATTCGGCCGCGCCGTAGGCGTGCACGGCGACGTAATTCCAGGTCGGCACCACCTTGCCGTGCTCGGCCTTGGTCACATACCAGGACGGCGTCACATAGGCGTCGGGACCCATGAAGATCGCCATCGCCTCGCCGGTCGCAGGCAGCTTCCATTGCGGATTGGGCCGCGCGACGTGGCCATAGAGCGTGCCGTACTCGCCCTCGTGTGCGTTGAGGATCAGCGGCAGCGGCGTGCCGATCAGGCCGTCCGCGGTCGCGGTGACCAGCGTCGCGAGCCGTGAGGCCTGCATCGCGGCGTGGATCGGGCCGAGCTCATCCATCTTGAAATGCGGCGGCAGGTACATCGCGAACCTCTTGCAGACCTCTTGGTCGTCCCCATCACTTGTTGCTCGCAGCATAGCGCCGAAGTGGTCTATGATAAGAGCCACTTTCGATCATCTTAAATGGTCCACTATGCCCCGCCTGCGCGCCACGATCAGCATCCCCTCGCTCGGCGCGATCGACCGCGCCGCCGGCCAGGTCGGGCGCCAGCTCGCGCAGGCCCTGCGTGCTGGAATCACCAAGGGCGAACTGAAGGCCGGGGAATTCCTGCCGTCGACGCGGGCGCTGTCGGCATCGCTCGGCGTCGCGCGCGGCACGGTGACCGAGGCCTTCGAGCAGTTGCAGGCCGAGGGCTATCTGGTCTCGCAGGTCGGCGCCGGCACCCGTGTCGCGCCGACCTTTGCCGAACCGGCACGACCCGTCGGCCCGCCGGCTGGTCGCGGCCCGAACAAGTCAGCTCCGATCCAATTGCCGCCGCGCGCGGCGCGGCTGGCCAAGGTGGCGGCGGCGTTCACGCCGATGCCGGAAGTCCCGTTCGCGATCGCGGTCCCGGGCGGCGCCGTCGCTCCCGACGACAATTGGCGCCGCCTCGGCAACCGTGTGCGCGCCTCGCGCGCGGCGGCGCCCGCGAGCTACGGCGATCCGCGCGGCTTGATGGAGCTGCGGCAGGCGATCGCCGACTATGTGCGCAAATCCCGCGCCGTGCATTGCGAGCCCGAGCAGGTCGTGATCACGGCCGGCACGCAACAGGGATTGTATCTCGCCGGTCGCGTGCTGCTGTCGCCGGGTGATCCGGTGTGGACCGAGGATCCCGCCTATCCCGGCATGACCGCCGTGCTCGACGATCTCGATCTCGTCACCACGCGCGTGGCCGTCGATGCGCAAGGCATCGACGTCGACGCCGCGATCGCGGCGTGCCCGGATGCCCGCGCGGCGTTCGTAACCCCGTCGCATCAATATCCGCTGGGGATGCCGATGAGCATGGCCCGCCGCAACGCGCTGGTGGCGTGGGCACAGCTCAGCAATGGGTGGATCGTCGAGGACGATTACGACAGCGAGCTGCGCTATGCCGGCCATCCGTTTCCGTCGATGCAGGGTCTCGCGCCGTCACGCGTGATCTATCTGGGCACGCTGAGCAAGGTGCTGTTTCCCTCGCTGCGGCTCGGCTATGTCGTGGCGCCTCCGCCGCTGATCGATGCCTTCGCCGGCGCCCGCGCCCTGCTCGACCGCCACTCGCCGACCGCCGACCAGCACGTGCTGGCGGCCTTTATGCGCGAGGGGCTGTTCGAAGCGCATATCCGGCGGATCCGCGGCGTCTATGCCGCGCGGCGCGCGACATTGATCGCGGCGCTGACGCGTCACATGCCGGATGACGTCACGCTGCAACCGAGCGACCAGGGCATGCACCTGCTGCTGTGGCTGCCACCGCGCTTCGACGATGTGCAATTGGCGAGAGCCGCGCTTGCCGAGGGCATCGTGGTGCGGCCGATTTCATCGATGTACAAGAGTGAGCCACGGTCGGGCCTGATGCTCGGCTTCGGCGGGTTCGAGCCGGACGAGCTTGAGGCAGCGGCGGTACGGCTGCGACACGTCATGGATCAAAGCCGATCGCCGCAGTTCAATGCCGATTGAGCTATTTCTGTTCGGCCTGCTCCGGCCGAATGGTCATGGTGTGGACATGCTTCGGCTCGTCCAGCGGGGTCGGCCGCGCGCCTCGTTCCCGTTCGGCAGCTTCGACGCGAGCCTTGGCGTCCTCAATCAGCGCGACGCAAGTCGATTGATCAATAGTAAATTCGAAGGGGGAGACGCCGGACGCAGAAAGGACTTGATGGATCACCACTCCATTTTTCTGAAGCAGCCCTACGCGGCCATCAAAGCAAAACTTACCTGCAAATCGAAGTCGCCGGTCCTCGCCCTCGGCCTTGTTGCGAGGAAGCATTCCCGCATCATTCGCTCTGTAACGCACGTCGACGACATTGTCGTGCGATGTCGCAGCTTCGAAGGCTATCGGCATGGTCGCCGGATTTGGCACCTTCGCTTCAAACGCGTGAGCCATCGCGTCGATGGAACGAGCAATTGCCTGGGCCATTTCCGCAGGCGTCTTGGGCTCCGGATGACCGGCCGTCTGGCCGCCAGCATTGCCAATTGCGGCCACTGCGAGCACCCCCGAAGCGGTCGCAGCTATGAGTAGCTTTCGCCGAGAGACCACGCCGTAAGCCCGTTATTTCCCGACATGCGCTACCCCTGGTTCGGGAGGCACGGCGGGTTGAAGTACATTGTAGACGATTACACCAAACATGCACCAACCGAAGGCGCAAAGAAGAACGCGGAAACGTTTGCGGTTGTAGTCAGCCAGCAAGAAGGTGCCGCCGAAATACGATGAAGGACTAAGGTCGCGGGCCACGTACGCAGCCCAGATCATTCGCAGCAAGGTCCACCCGAAGACCAGCCATCCGAGCACGACCCAGGCGAGAAAAAATTTCTCCAATGGTCGTCTCCGGTAGGGGGACCGAATGCGCCAGCGATGCCTCTCGGCACCGGTGTTACTGCTCGAACGCCGCCTTGAGGCGGTTGAGCTGCGGCACCAGCGGGTTGCCGATGGTCGAACGATCCGGCGCCGGCGCGTGAATCGTGGTGTCGAGCCGGCGGACACGCGCCTGCAAATCCATCGAGCGGGCGATCAGCTGCTGCAATTGCTCGGGCAACTTCGTCACCATGTCGGCCGGGCCAGGATCGGCAGCCGACAGCTTGACCTTGGTCTTTTCGCGATTGGCCTGGGTCAGCGTCATCTCGCCTTCCTTGACCGCGCGGTGCAGCAGCAGCCAGGAGGCGAGCTGCATCAGCCGGGTGGTCAGGCGCATGCTCTCGGTGGCATAGGTCAGGCTGACGGAGCGTTCCAGCGCCTTGGCCTCGGCGCGGCCGTCGCCGTCGAGATAGGCGGCGGTCTGCTCGACCAGGTCCATGCCTTCCCGGAACAGCACGCCAAATGCCGCAGAATTGGTCAGCCGTTCGCTGAACAGCACAAGCCCGACTTCGCTCTGGGAACGATCGGCCATGGTTAACGCCCTCACACCACCGTAACGCCCGCCGGCGTCTGATGCGCCAGCTTATGATGAACAAATCATTGCGCGGGCGCGCCGAAGAGTCCAGCCGCAACCCGATTTATGGTTTCCAGCTGATGGGACGCAACAAAAAAGAGCCGCCGTTTCCGGCGGCTTTTGAAGTTGATAACAGGGAGGCGTCAAACAGAGTGGACAGGAGCCACTCGGTGTCCAAACGAGGACAATGCAGTCATAATCGAGAAAGCTTAATCAATCGTAAATGAACGGATTTCTTGACGCTTTGTTTGCCACGTCGGCCATTGACCGAGTTTGGCACAGGCCCTCGCTGGTCCCCACGCGTCGTCCCGGCCTGGTGCGCCATTGCGCACGGGGCCAGGACCCATAGCCCCCAGTGCCCGCGTTGCACGTGGCTGTGGCCCAACCTTACGCAACGAGGAACAGCGGTGGTTATGGGTCCCGGATCGCGCTCGCTTACTCGCTTGTCCGGGACGACGTGATGTGATGTCGCTGGCTACGACTTGAAGAACGCGTTGGCGGCATCCTTCGACGCACGCTTCTTCGACATCGCCTCCTTCAGGCGATCGACTTCGGTGGTGAGCAGCGCGATGCGCTCGGTCAATTCCTCGACCGAGAGCAACGAGAGATCCTGTCCGATCTCGTGGCTGATCTTCTTCCGCGGCCGGTCCTCATCCTCAATCGGCATGTGTCCTCCCGGCGATGTGATCTGGCGCCTTGGGCCCAGAGATGTTAGATCTGCATACGAGGAGAATTTTGCAGTGACTTTCGTGTGCGCGCAACATCTGACGCGAATGCCCCGGCCCGACCGCAAGGAGTCTGACCGGACGGGATAGCGCGCGTCTGCGCGCGAGGCATGAGCCGACCCCAAGCCCTTCCGATCATGCGGGAGGGCTTTTTGATTTTTCCGATTTGATTTTCGGGGTCGGCATCAGCCAACGCGAAAGACCCTCACCCATGAGCAAGATTCTCATCACCAGCGCCCTTCCTTACGTAAACGGCGTCAAGCATCTCGGCAATCTCGTCGGCTCGCTGCTGCCCGCCGACGTCCACGCCCGCTTCCGGCGGCAGATCGGCTGCGACGTGCTGTTCATCTGTGCGACCGACGAGCACGGCACGCCGGCCGAGCTCGGCGCCATCGAGGCCGGACAGGATGTCCGCACGTTCTGCGACGCGCAACACGCCGTCCAGGCCGACATCTACCGGCGCTTTGGCCTCGCCTTCGATCACTTCGGCCGCACCAGTTCGCCGCGCAACCATGCACTGACACAGCATTTCTATCGCCGGCTCGATGCCGCCGGGCTGATCGCGGCGCAGACCTCGCAACAAGTTTGGTCGCCGCTCGACCAGCGCTTCCTGCCCGACCGCTACGTGCTCGGCACCTGTCCGCATTGCGGCGATCCCAACGCGCGCGGCGATCAGTGCGACCATTGCGGCACGCTGCTCGACCCGCCGGAGCTGATCGCGCCGCGCTCGGCGCTGTCAGGCGACCGCGCGCTCGAGATCCGCGACAGCCGTCATCTGTTCCTGCGCCAGTCGCAACTCGTCGAGAAGATCGGCGCCTGGATCGACAGCCGCGCGGGATGGCCGCCCTTCGTGGTGTCGACCGCAAAGAGCTGGCTCAATGCCGAGCTGCGCGACCGCTGCATCACCCGCGATCTCGCCTGGGGCATCGCGGTGCCGCGCGAGGGCTTCGACGGCAAGGTATTCTATGTCTGGTTCGATGCGCCGATCGGCTACATCGCGGCGACGCAGCAATGGGCGGACGCCGCGCCCGATCGCGACTGGCGCGATTGGTGGTGGCAAGCCAGTGACGTCAGCTACATCCAGTTCCTCGGCAAGGACAACATCCCGTTCCACACCGTGAGCTTTCCGGCGACGCTGCTCGGCTCCGGCGAACCATGGACCACCGCCGACGTGATCAAGGGATTCCACTGGCTGAATTACGAGGGCGGCAAGTTCTCGACCAGCCGCAAGCGCGGCATCTTCACCGATGCGGCACTGGAGGAACTGCCGGCCGACCTCTGGCGCTGGTGGCTGATCGCCAACGCGCCCGAAAGTGCCGACACCGATTTCGGCGTCACGCGGTTCGTTGCCGATGTGAACAAGGATCTCGCCGATATCTTCGGCAACCTCGTCAACCGCATCACGAGCTTCGCGCATCGTGCCTTCGACGGCCGCATTCCGGATGGCGGCGCCCCCGGTGACGCCGAGCATCGGCTCGCGCGTGATCTGGAGCAACGCATCGCGGCGCTGCACCGCCATCACATCGCACTGGAGTTTCGCGCCGCCGCGGCGACTACGCGCGCGATCTGGGACGTCGCGAACGCCTACCTGCAACACGCAGCCCCCTGGACGGCGATCAAGTCCGATCCAGACCGCGCCGCCGTCATCACCCGCATTGGGCTCAATCTGGTCGCGCTCTGCGCCACGCTGGCGTGGAGCATCGTGCCGGGTCTGTCGGAACGCGTGCTCGGCGCACTCGGCCACGACGATGCGGTGCCGTGCTGGCCCAATGGCCCAGTGCTCACGCTGCTGGATCGCGGTGCCGGCACGCCGGTCGCGCGGCTCGGCCCGCTGGTCGAGAAAATCACCGCGGAGAAGGCCGACCATCTGACGAGGCGGTTCGGGACGTAATGGCGTTTCGCTCCGTTCGAAAAGGCGTTATGCCATCCGCCAATCCTCTTCCCTGACCAAGGACGAACCATGTCGAACCTGCCCGCGCAAATGACCGTCGTTGCCATCAGCAAGCCCGGTGGCCCGGAGGTGCTGGTGCCGGAGACCCGCGCRYTGCCGGTGCCGAAGGCCGGYGAAATCCTGGTCAAGGTCGCGGCCGCCGGCGTCAATCGCCCCGACGTCGCRCAGCGCTCCGGCTCCTATCCGCCGCCGCCCGGCGCSAGCGACCTGCCCGGCCTCGAGATCGCRGGCGAAGTGGTGGCGCTCGGCGAAGGCGCCAAGCACAAGATCGGCGACAAGGTGATGTCGCTGGTCGCCGGCGGCGGCTACGCGCAATATTGCATCGCGCAGGACGCGCAGGCGATGACCGTGCCGTCCTCACTGTCRATGCAGGAAGCCGGCGCTACTCCGGAAACYCTGATGACGGTGTGGCACAATGTGTTCGARCGCGGCGCGCTGAAGGCCGGCGAGACGCTGCTGATTCACGGCGGCTCGTCGGGCATCGGCACGATGGCGATCCAGCTTGCCAAGGCGTTCGGCGCCAAGGTGATCGTCACCGTCGGCTCGCAAGACAAGGCCGATGCCTGCCTGAAGCTCGGCGCCGATCATGCGGTCAACTACAAGACCGAGGATTTCGTCGAGGCGGTGAAGACGGCCACCGGCGGCGCCGGCGCCAATGTCATCCTCGACATGGTGGGCGGCGACTATATCGACCGCAACTACGACGCCGCCGCGGTCGAGGGCCGCATCGTCCAGATCGCGTTCCTGTCGGGAACACCCAAGACCACGGCCAATTTCTCCAAGCTGATGATCAAGCGGCTGCACCACACCGGCTCGACCTTGCGTCCCCGTAGTAATGCGGACAAGGCGGCGATGGTCGCGGCGATCGAGGCAAAGGTGCTGCCCTTGCTGCGCGAAGGCCGCGTCAAGCCGCTGATGGACAGCACATTCCCGCTGGAAAAGGCCGCCGACGCGCACCGCCGCATGGAGACCAGCGAACATATTGGCAAAATTGTGTTGGTCGTCTAATTCTCAACGTGGAAGCAGGGGCGGAAACCCTTTGATTCCCTTCGCATTCGTGTCATTTATCGCGCCACCTCCGGGCCGGTCGCCGGATCCGGGCAGTTTGTCGATCGCGGAGTACTGACATTGCGTCTGATCAGGTGCCTTGCGCTGCTCGCGCTGGGCCTCATGATGTTTGCCGCTGCGCCTGAAGCGTATGCGATCGACGCGGTCAGCGTGCGCAGCGATGCGCCGGCGATCGACCTGACAGCGGTGCTCGACCATCAGCGCAGTGAAGGCGATCGCATCCAGGTCTCCACCGCGCCGGGAACCGACGGCATCGTGCGCCGCATCGAGGTTCGCGCCCGCGAAGGCGGCCAGAACTGGGTGGTGTTCGCGCTCGCCAACAACACCGACGACCAGCTCGACCGCCTGATCGTCGCGCCGCATTACCGCATCGTGTCGTCAGGCCTGTTGTGGCCAGACCTCGGCCTGTCGCGCATCGCGACCATCACGCCCTCGGTCGGCGATCGTCCCGAGCGGCAGGAGAGCCCGACCGCCGACGTGTTCCGCATCACGCTCGATCCCGGCGCCGTCGTCACCTATGTCGCCGAACTGCGCACCGACAAGCTGCCGCAGCTCTATCTGTGGGAACCGGACGCCTACAAGGACAAGGTCAACTCGTTCACGCTGTACCAGGGCATCGTGATCGGCATCTCGGGCCTGCTCGCGCTGGTGCTCACGATTTTGTTTGTGGTCAAGGGCAGCATCATGTTCCCGGCCGCCGCCGCGCTGGCCTGGGCGGTGCTGGTCTATATCGGCGTCGACTTCGGCTTCTGGGGCAAGGTGCTCGACATGTCGAACAACGCCGAGCGCGTCTGGCGCGCGGCGGGCGAGGCGATCCTCGCGGCGACATTGCTGGTGTTCCTGTTCGCCTATCTCAACCTCAGTCGCTGGCACGTGCGCTACTCGCACATCACGATCGGCTGGCTGGTCTTCCTCGGCTCGCTGGTGGCGCTGGCGCTGTTCGATCCCGCGGTCGCCTCCGGCATCGCGCGGATGTCGCTGGTGATGATCGCGTTCGCCGGCTTCGCCCTGATCGTCTATCTCTCGACCCACGGCTTCGACCGCGCGGTGCTGCTGATCCCGACCTGGTTCCTGCTGGTGGTCTGGGTAATCGCAGCCGGCATGACGGTGGCGGGCTCGGTCACCAACGACATCGTCGGCCCGGCGCTGCTCGGCGGCCTGGTGCTGATCGTGATGCTGATCGGCTTCACGGTGATGCAGCACGCCTTCGCCGGCGGCGGCGCCACCACCGGCGTGGTCTCCGATGTCGAGCGACGGGCGCTGGCGCTGACCGGCTCCGGCGACCTGATCTGGGACTGGGACGTCTCCGCCGACAAGGTGTTCACCAGCCCCGAGACCGAGGCCCTGCTCGGCCTGAAGCGCGGCACGCTGGAAGGCCCGGCGGCGAAATGGCTCGAGGTGCTGCACCCGCTCGACCAGGACCGCTTCCGCGCCGCCCTCGACAGCGTGCTCGACCAGCGCCGCGGCCGCCTGGTGCAGGACTTCCGGCTGCGCACGCCGGACGGCCACTTCATGTGGTTCGCACTGAAGGCGCGGCCGGTGGTCGGCTCCGACGGCGAGGTCTCGCGCGTGGTCGGGACCCTCACCGACGTCACCGAGTTCAAGAACTCCGAAGAGCGGATGCTGCACGACTCGGTGCATGACAATCTGACCGGCCTGCCGAACCGCCGCCTGTTCATGGACCGCCTCGGCGCGGTGGCGAACCTCGCCAAGACCATGCCGAGCCTGCGGCCGACCCTGATGGTGATCGACCTCGACCGCTTCAAGCAGGTCAATGATTCCGTCGGCATCGCGGTCGGCGATTCCATTCTGCTGACGCTGGCGCGGCGGCTGACCCGCATCCTGAAGCCGCAGGACACGCTGGCGCGGATGGCGGGCGACCAGTTCGGCCTGATCCTGCTGTCGGAGCAGGACCCGGCGCGGATCACCAATTTCGCCGAGACCATCCGCAAGACSATCCGCGCCCCGATCGCCTTCAACGACCGCGAGATCTTCCTGACCGCCTCGATCGGGCTTGCGCTGTCCGATCCGCAGGCGCCGCTCACCGACGAGATCATCAAGGACGCCGAACTTGCGATGTATCATTCGAAGCGGATCGGCGGCGATCGCATCGACGTCTACAAGCCGGCAATGCGGGCGCGGAAGACCGACCGCCTGACGCTCGAGAGCGATTTGCGCCGCGCCATCGAGCGGCAGGAGCTCACGATCCTGTACCAGCCGATCGTACGGCTGGAGGATCGTGCGATCGCGGGCTTCGAGGCGCTGGTGCGCTGGGACCATCCCAAGCTCGGCCGGATGTCGCCTTCGGAATTCATCAACGTCGCCGAGGAGACCGGCCTGATCGTCGATCTCGGCATGTTCGTGATGGACCAGACCGCGCGCCAGCTCGCGGTGTGGCAGCGCGCGATGCGGGCGCGCGAGCCGATCTTCGCTTCGGTCAACGTGTCGTCGCGGCAGTTGCTGCGCCACGACCTGATCCACGATATCCGCACCGTGCTGTCGCGCTCCTCGGTGGCGCGCGGCACGCTCAAGCTCGAATTGACGGAATCGCTGGTCATGGAGAACCCGGAGCACGCCGCCCAGATGCTGGCGCGGATCCGCGAACTCGGCACCGGTTTGTCGCTCGATGATTTCGGCACCGGCCATTCCTCGCTGTCCTATTTGCAGCGCTTCCCGTTCGACACCATCAAGATCGACCAGTCGTTCGTCCGCACCACCAGCCGCGGCACCCGCCCGGTGATCCTGAAATCGATCATCGCGCTGGCGCATGATCTCGGCATGCAGGTGGTGGCGGAAGGCGCCGAGACCGATTCCGACGCCGTCGAGCTCTACCAGCTCGGCTGCGAATACGCGCAGGGCTTTGCGTTCGGCGAGCCGATGGACGCCGACGCCGCCACGCGGCTGCTCACCGAGGAACGGCTGGAAGCCGCGAGCTAAGGCTCCGGCGGAAGCAAATCTGTCGCCCCGACTTCCGATGTCATACTCCGCGAAAGCGGAGTAGCCAGTACGCCGCGCCGTCGCCGTATCGCGATGAAGGCCCTGGAATACTGGATCGCTCGCTTTCGCGGGCGATGACGTTGCTCCCGCTAACGCGGCTTCGGCATGCGCTTGAACTTGACGCTCTTGCCGTCGGTCTGGCGCGTAGCGATGTAGCCGGCCTCGAGGCAGGCTTCGCGCTGCGGCATCTTCTCCTGCGGGCTGCGCAGGGTTTCCCACCACGAGGCGCGATGCGCGGCGCGCGGCAGCGCCGCGTCGATGATCGTCTCGATCTCGTCGAAAGTCAGCACGAACTCAGGCAGATGCTGCTTCTTCAGATAATCCCGCAGCGTGTCGTAGTCGTTCACAACGTCCTCGATGACAAGATTCAATATACCGGCAACCACCCGTTAACCCATTCGGAGGCCGCTGTCGCCATTTAAGGCGACAACAAGATTTCCCGATGCATGACGGCTTTTTGGAGCTGAGAATGCCACTTCGACGGGGAAACGACGCAAAACGGCGCTGGCGGCTATCGGCAAAGCTGCTGATCGCCGCGGCGGTTGCGACCGTCCTCGGCTTCTCCGCGGTCTGCACCGGCGTGATGCTCGACATGCGCCGCGGCGAGGAGGAACTGGCGCGCCGGACCCTGGAGAATCTCGCGTCGGGCATCGAGGCCGACATCAGCCGCAATGTCGAGCTCTACGACCTGTCGCTGCGCGCGGTCGCCAGCAATCTCGAGATGCCGGAGATCCGCAATGTCAGCAAGGAGCTGCGCCAGTTGATCCTGTTCGATCACGCCGCGACCGCTCAGCATTTCGGCGCGATCCAGGTGTTCGACGCGGCCGGCAACCTGACCATCGACGCCGCAAGCCTCGATCCGCGACCGGAGAACCGCAGCGACGAGGAATACTTCACGGCCCATCGCGACCATCCCGACACCGGGCTCTATGTCAGCCGGCCGATGCTGCATCGCGGCTCCTACGCCATCGTGTTGAGCCGGCGCATCTCCGGCGACGACGGCCGCTTTCTCGGCGTCGTGGTCGGCTCGATCCGCTTCAGCTATTTCCACGACCTGTTCGGCCGCTTGAACCTCGCGCCGGGCGACACCATCACCGTGTTGCGCCGCGACCGCACCATCATCATGCGAACGCCGTTCGATCTCGACGTGATCGGCAAGAACCTCGCGGAGCAGCTGGACTGGAAGGCCGAGAACCTGAAGGTGGGCGGCGCCTTCTCGGGCAAGGGTCCGGTCGACAGCACGCCAAGGCTCTATGTCAGACGCAGCGGCGCCGGCCCGCTCTACGTCGTGGTCGGCAAGCCGCTCGAAGCGGTTTTCAACCTCTGGCGCACCGAGGCGATCCGGATCGGCGCAATCATGGCAGTGCTGATCCTGTTCGTACTCAGCGCGGCGATGGTCCTTGCCCGCGAGATCGTCCGCCGCGCCGACGCCGAAGACAAGCTCGAGGAACTGGCGACGACCGACGCCCTCACCGGCCTGAAGAACCGGCGCAAGTTCGACAGCGAGATCGATCGCGAGTGGCGGCGAGCAAGCCGGCACGGCCAACCGGTTGCGCTCCTGATGATCGATGCCGATCACTTCAAGGCCTACAACGACACCTATGGGCATCAGGCCGGTGACCAGGTGCTGGTCGGGATCGCGATCTGCATCTCGGACGCGGTGCGTCGCGCCGGCGATTGCCCGGCGCGCTTCGGTGGCGAGGAATTTGCCGTGCTGCTGCCCAACATGACCGCGCTCGAGGCTTTCAAACTGGCTGAAGCCATCCGCGGCAAGGTCGCGCAATGGTGCGAGGGCGAATCGATCACGACGGTGAGCATCGGCGTCGCCAGCATGCGCCCGATCGCCGGCCAGCAGGCGGCCGACCTGATCGAGGCCGCCGACAAGGCGCTCTACGCCGCCAAGGCCAACGGCCGCAACCAGTCGGTGCTCGCGACCGTTCCGAAGATCGCGCTGGTGGCGTGAGGTCGAAGCCGGCAGCAGCGAGATGCCGGTTGCACATCGAGCATCGAGCCACGCAACTCTCACCCCATCGTCGTCCTGGCGAAAGCCAGGACCCATAACCACCGAATTTGCTGGTGAACGGGAACGTGGCCCCAGCGCCGCGCAGCAGCGAGCATTTGGGGTAATGGGTCCCCTGAGTTCCCAAACGAAGTGCAACACTTCCATCTGGAGGTGTTGCCATGGGGCGGACTTACAAGCAGCTCTGCCTGGAGGAGCGATGCGAGATTGCCAGGCTTTCGGCCGGTGGCAGCTCGATCCGGCAAATCGCGGCAGCTTTGGATCGCCCGCCATCAACGATCTCTCGGGAGCTGAACCGCAATTCTGGCGTTCAGGTCGGTTACAAGCCCAGCTATGCCCAGCAACAGATGCGAGCGCGGCGCTGGACGGGCTCTCGCCTCGAACGAGAGCCCGGCCTGCGCCGCGCGGTGTTGGAACGTCTTGGTCGGGGCTGGTCGCCCGAGCAGGTCGCCGGCCGGCTGGCGCGTGAGCACGGCCGCAGGGTGATCTCCTATGAGAGCATCTACCGCTTCATCTATGCCCAGCTCACCCGCACCTCGGACTTCAGCTGGCGRCGCTATTTGCCGCGCGGCAAGAGCAAGCGCGGTCGTCGCGGCAAGCGGGGCGGCAGTCCCGCAAGCTTCATCGAAGGCCGTGTTTCGCTGGATCAGCGYCCCATCGAGGTCGCCGATCGCAAGACCCCGGGCCATTGGGAGGCCGACCTCATGATGTTCTCCAAATACGGTCAGCAGATCTTGGCCGTGCATGAGCGCMCCTCCCGCCTGTTGCTCGGCGTCCCCCTCGCAAGCAAGCTCGCCTCCGGCGTCGCCCACCATCTCGTGCGCCTGTTCGAGGTCCTGCCACAACCGATCCGCCGGACCGTCACCTTCGACAACGGCACCGAGTTCGCAGCTCACCTTTCCTTGCAAAGCCTCTTGATCAAGACGTTCTTCTGCGATCCCCACGCCCCCTGGCAGAAAGGTGGCATCGAGAACGCCATCGGCCGCATGCGCCGCTTCATCCCRCGCAACACCGACCTTGAGAAGCTGCCGACCCGCCGCCTTCGCAAGTCCATCGCCGCCTACAACAACACCCCGCGCAAATGCCTTGACTTCAAGACCCCGACAGAGGTCTTTGCTGCTCAAGTGTTGCACTTCGAGTGTGAATCCACCTCCTGGCTTTCGCCAGGACGACGATGAACAGGTTGCGCTGGTGGTGCGCCGTCGGGCAAATCAACGCTAGCGACGCGGCCCCGCTCACTTCTCGAGATATCGCTTCATCTCGGCGATCAGGCCGTCGCGCAACTCGGGGCGCTTGAGGCCGAAGGCGATGTTGGCGCGGAGGAAGCCGGGCTTCGAGCCGCAATCGTGGCGCTCGCCCTCGAACTCGACGCCGTAGAACTTCTGGGTCTTCGCGAGCCCGATCATCGCGTCGGTGAGCTGGATCTCGCCGCCGGCACCGCGCTCCTGCGTAGCCAGGATATCGAAGATCTCCGGTTGCAGGATGTAGCGGCCGGTGATCGACAGGTTGGACGGCGCGGTGCCCTTCGCCGGCTTCTCCACCATGCCGTCGACCTCGAAGATGTTGCCGGTGCGCTTGCCGACACCACAGATGCCGTACTGATGAGTGAGTTCGTCCGGCACCGGCTCGACCGCGATTACATTCGACTTCTCGCCAAGCTTGTTGGCAGCATCGACCATCTGCTTCAGGCAACCCGGCGTGTTCAACACCAGCTCATCGGGCAACACCACCGCGAACGGCTCATTGCCGACGATATCGCGCGCGCACCACACTGCGTGGCCGAGGCCGAGCGGCGCCTGTTGCCGGGTGAAACTCATCGCGCCGGCTTCAGGCTGGTTCTGGGCCAGAATGTCCTGCTCGGTCTTCTTGCCGCGCTGCGCGAGCGTGGTGTCGAGCTCGAACATGCGGTCGGTGGAAGATCGCGCGCGAGGGCTTCGAGTTCCTTGGTTTTGCCGCGGGAGGAAAGAGTCGATTCAAGCTCGAACTGCTTGTCGAAGTGATCCTCGATGACGCCTTTATTCCGTCCAGTGACGAAAATGAAATGCTCAATGCCAGCGGCTCGCGCTTCGTCGACCACATACTGGATCAACGGCTTGTCGACGATGGTCAGCATCTCCTTCGGCATCGCCTTGGTGGCGGGCAGCACGCGGGTGCCGAGACCGGCGACGGGAAATACGGCTTTGCGGATCTTCATGGGATTATCGGGAGCCCTTGAAATGGGTGGGACGTGCGAAACTGTTTTATTTGACGCGTTTTCCCGCGAACCGGAATCGACTTCGCTTGAAAGCACGATATTCGCATCTTCGTACCCGTTTTGCAGCCGAGAACAAAGGCGGATGTGTGATGCGCACCCACCCGGCTTCCTTCACGGCGTTCGGCTATCGAGGCATCCCGACCGCCCGCGCATTCGCGTCCGCCGGCGGCGACCCGTCGCGCGACACAGCCGCAGCGGCGGATGACGCGATCCAGCGCCGATATTTACGGGTGAGCGACGCCGTGCGCAGCTGGGCGAAAATTAACGCTTTCACGGGCGAAACGTTCGGTTTCGCTGCACGGCCCCGGCTCAACCGCCGCAACTGGAATTTCACGACGGCCATCGCAGCCAGTGAAGCCAACGCCTTGCTCTTCCAACGGATCGGCGCGACCTCCGGCCGCGGGTCCTCGCCATTGCGCCAGGCATTCGCCAAATCCGGCCTGATCGCCAGCGCCGTGCCGATGCCTGCGATGGCAACGCCGCTGTCGAGCACGTGTTGTACGACGCCGATGCGGCGAATGCCGCCGGTGACCATGACGGGCATGCGTGCGACCCCTGCGATGTCGCGCGCGAAGTCGAGGAAGTAGGCCTCGCGCGCCAGGGTGCGGCCGTCGCGCGCATCGCCCTGCATGGCCGGTGCCTCGTAACTGCCGCCCGACAGTTCCACCAGATCGACCGGCAGTTCATTGAGCAGCTCGACGACCGTCTTCGCGTCGGCGGCATCGAAACCGCCGCGCTGGAAATCGGCGGAATTCAATTTCACCGCGACCGAGAAGCCGGGCGACACCGTGGCGCGGACCGCCTTGACGGTTTCGATCAGCAGCCGCGCCCGGTTCTCGAGCGAGCCGCCCCAGCGATCGGTGCGTCGGTTGGCCAATGGCGACAGGAACTGGCTGAGCAGATAGCCGTGCGCGGCGTGGATCTGCACGCCGGAGAAACCGGCGCGCTCCGCCAGCCTCGCGGCGCTGACAAAGCGCGCGATCACGTCGTCGATGTCCTGCTCGGTCATCGCCCTCGGCATGGCAAACAGGTTCGAATGCTTGCCGAGATCGAGCGGCACGGCGGACGGCGCCAGGGTTTGCTGGCCGAGGTTTTTCATCATCTGCCGGCCGGGATGATTGAGCTGCATCCAGATCTGCGCGCCCTTGGCGCGGCCGATCCGGGCCCAGTTTCGAAACGCCTCGAGCTCGGTGCCGTCCTCCAGCACGACGCCGCCCGGTCCGGTCATGGCGCGACGATCGATCATGACATTACCCGTTATGATGAGGCCGGCGCCGCCGTCGGCCCAGGCCTGGTAGAGGCGAAGCAGCTCGGCCGAGGGCAGATGCCCTGCGTCGGCCATGTTCTCCTCCATCGCCGCCTTGGCGATGCGGTTGGGCAGGCTGCTTCCATTGGGCAGGGTGAGGGTCTCAAACGGCGACATGGGCCAGGCTCCTTGGGCCAATTTCCCTATTGATCGACGCGCACCATAACCTTAGAGTTAACTTTAAGGTCAAGCCGCGCGGAGCGCCCCGAAATGAAGATTGGAGAATTGGCGCGGGAATCCGGCCTCGCGCCATCGCGCATCCGCTTCTACGAGCGACAGGGCCTGATCGGGTCGATCGATCGCGGTTTGAACGGCTATCGGCAGTATTCGCGCGGCACGAGACAAATCCTCGAGATCATCGTGATGGCCCAGCAGGCCGGATTTTCACTCGATCAGATCCGGAACCTGCTGCCACCACATGGCAAGGGGGACTGGAGCCGCGACGCGCTGCTGGCCGCGCTGAAGACCAAGGTGACCGAGGTGGAAGCCCTGCGGCGCCGCCTGGCTGAAACACAGGCCGGGCTCGAGGTGGTGATCGCCCGGATCGAAGCCACGCCACCCGGCGGCGACTGCTTTGCGAATGCCGAAGGTATTTTGGCCGACCTCCGGGAGCAGTCCAAAGCGGGCTGACAACCCGGACAATTTGTCCTGCCCCGCCCAATCGCGCGATTTCGTCACGCCCAAAATGCCACCCATTGTTAAGCTATTGGAAACCGTGACGGGGCCTTCTGGGACGGCACGATTTTAACAGGCACACGACAAATGCGCTCGACGGCAACATCGCGGACCAAGCACTTCAGCGCAGGCCTCGTCGCGCTGGCCCTGCTGCTGCCCGGCAGCACCCAGGCCCAGTCGGCGGGCAACGGCCTGACCAATTTGATCGACAGCATCTTCTCAGGTCCGAACGCGACGCCGCCGCAGGCAGCAACCGGGCAGGATGGCGCGGCACCGCCCTGGAGCGGCGAGGACGGCGCCTCAGGCCATCCGCTGATGACAGCCGCAGCGATCCGCCAGGCCGCGTCCGACTTCCCGAACTGCGTCGCGGCGATGTGGCCGGATGCCGCGCGGCGCAACATCACGCAGGAGAACTTCCAGCGCTTCACCGCTGGCCTGCAACCCGACTTGCGCATCATGGACCTGATGGATTCGCAGCCGGAATTCACCAAGGCGATCTGGGACTATCTCGACATCCTCGTCAGCGATACGCGATTGGCCAAGGGCCGCGAGATCCTCGCCAAATACAAGCCGCAGTTCGATGCGACCGAGCGCGCCTATGGCGTCGACCGCTACATCATCGCCGCGATCTGGGGCATCGAATCGAACTACTCGACCCAGATGGGCGATCGCAACGTGGTGCAGTCGACCGCGACGCTGGCCTGCATCGGGCGCCGTCAGGCCTATTTCAAGGACGAATTCCTGTCGGCGCTGGAGATCCTCAACCGCGGCGATCTGCGCCCCGAGCAGATGCGCGGCTCGTGGGCCGGCGCGTTCGGCCCGACCCAGTTCATGCCGACCGCGTTCAAGCGTTACGCGGTCGACGGCGATGGCGACGGTCGCCGCGACGTCGTCGACAATCCGAGCGACCTGATCGCCTCGACCGCCAACAATCTGAAGAAAGACGGCTGGCAGAGCGGCGCGAGCTGGGGCTACGAGATCGTGATCCCGCAAGGCTTCAACTTCATGCTGGCCGACCGCGCCAAGGCCATGACGCTTGCGCAGTGGGAACATCTCGGCGTCAAGCGGCCCAACGGCCAGCCGTTCCCGCGGCCCTCCGACAAGGCCTATCTGCTGGCGCCGGCGGGCGCCGAGGGGCCGGGCTTCCTGATGTTGCAGAACTTCCGGGTGATCATGAAGTACAACCCGGCGGAGGCCTACGCGCTCGCCATCGGCCATTTCGCCGACCGGCTGCGCGGCGGCCAGCCCTTCGTGCAGCCGTGGCCGCGCCAGGAACGGGTGCTGTCGCGCGCCGAGCGGCTGGAATTGCAGCAGCTACTCGCCCAGCGCGGCTTCTACAAGGGGACGCCGGATGGCCAGTTCGGCGGCCTGACCCGCGAGGCGCTGCGCGGCTTCCAGGCCTCGATCGGGGCGCCGGCCGACGGTTTCGCCACCTCCGAGGTGCTGGACCGGCTGCGGGGACGGTAGCGGACGGCCCCATGTGGCCCGAATGAAGCGCAGCGAAATCCGGGTTCTCACCGCGGTTGGCCGGTCCCGGATTGTGCTTCGCTCCATCCGGGCCACGGCCCTCGCGTCACCCCAGTTCCATCGCGGTCAAACTCGGCCCCTGCCCCGCGAAAGTAACCGTGAAATCCGATATTTGCCCGTCGCCTTGACGGCCGCCGGGCGCACCCGATTTATGGTGGAAAAGCTGCCCGCGTGCGGCCCGATTCCGCTAGTATAGCCACGTACTTCCAGATCATTGCGACCGAGCTCGATGGCAAAGCCGAAGTCCTTCCTGCGCATCTTCACCGAAGCCGGCCCGCTGGTCGCGCTGACGGTGGCGCTGGCGCTCCTGATCGGCATTGCCGAGCCCGCCTCGGCGCAGTTCTTCGGCTTCCCCGGTTTCGGTGGCGGACCGCCGCAACCGCAGCGCCGTGCGCCGCCACAACATGGCGGTGGTGGCGGCTGGTTCGGCGGTGATTTCTTCGCACCGTTCCAGCAGCAGGCGCCGCAATCGCAGCCGCAGCGGCCGCGCGAGGATTTCTCGCGTGCGCCGCCGCCGGCCAAGCGCGAGACCGCGGCCGAGCGCAACGTGCTGGTGATCGGCGACGCGATGGCCGACTGGCTCGCCTATGGCCTGGAGGATGCTTATTCCGACCAGCCCGACATGGGCGTGATCCGCAAGCACAAGACGGTGTCCGGCCTGATCCGCTATCAGCCCAAGGGCGACCCGGCGGATTGGGCGGCAGCCGCCAAGGGAATTCTCGCCACCGAAAATCCCGACGCCATCGTCGTGATGCTCGGCCTCAGCGACCGCACCGCGATCCGCGAACCGGTGGTGGAAAAGAAGGTCGAGAAAAAGGACGAAAAGAAGGACGCCCGCGCCAAGCCGGATACCAAGCCGGGCGACAAGCCAGATACCGCGGCCAAAGCCGACGCCAAGCCTGCCGATCCCGAGCTGCCGGCCGACGACGCCGACAGCGACTCGCAGGCCACGCCGGAAAAGACCGCGCGCTCGCCCAACGGGCTCTACGAATTCCGCGACGACCGCTGGGTCGAACTCTACGGCAAGAAGATCGAGGAACTGATCAACGTGCTGAAGAGCAAGGGCGTGCCGGTGCTGTGGGTCGGATTGCCCGCGATCCGCGGCCAGAAGGGCACGTCGGACATGCTGTTCCTCGACGCACTCTATCGCGACGGCGCCGGCAAGGCCGGCATCACCTATGTCGACGTCTGGGACGGCTTTGTCGACGAGGCCGGCCGCTTCATGCAGAAGGGTCCGGACTTCGAAGGCCAGCCCCGCAAGCTGCGCTCCGATGACGGTGTGTTCTTCACCAAGGCCGGCGCGCGCAAGCTCGCGCACTATGTCGAGCGCGAGGTGACCCGCCTGCTTGCGGTGCGCTCCGGCCCGATCGCGCTGCCGAGCGAGCCGGCGGCGCCCGAGACCAGCACCGAGCCCGGCAAGCCGCCGCCGCGGCCGCTGGCGGGCCCCGTGCTGCCGCTGGTCGCCTCGACGGTCGGCACCGATCAATTGCTCGGCGGCCCCGGCTCGCGGCCCGCCGCTGTCGATGCGCTCGCCGCGCGCACGCTGGTGAAGGGCGAGGCGCTGGCGCCGCCTGCCGGCCGTGCCGACGATTTCGCCTGGCCACGCCGCGAGATCGGCCGCGAGCAGGCCAAGGGCGACGTGCCGGTTGCCGCGACCACGCCAACCGCGCCGGCTGGTGGACCGGCGAATCCGCCGCCCTCCACCACGGCGATCGCGCCCGACGGCTCGATCATCACGGCGCCGAAGCCGCAGCGGCGCGTGTTCCGTCCGGCCCAGGCCCAGCCGCAGCAACAGCCGCAGACCCAACCCTGGCTACGTGACCTGTTCGGATTCGGCGCCCCGCAACAGCGCCCACTGGTCGCACCGCCGCCGCGTCCGCCGCGCGGCATCGGACAGCGCGCCTCTGCGCCGGGGAATCCCTGGCAGTAACGGGCGGCGGAAGCACGGTAATATCCACGTCATTGCGAGCGAAGCGCACGCAATCCATCGCTCCTCAAGCGGAGAAATGGATTGCTTCGTCGCGGAGCCTGTCATCGTCGCGGAGCCTGCCACTGGGCGCGCATACGCGCGACCCATTGGCTCCTCGCAATGACAGCGGGTGAGATGTCCTAGAGCCTTTCCCGTTCCGATGGAATCGGAACGGAGCTCTAGGTTCTTGTGTTGACGCGTTTTCTTCACGCGAACCGGTATCCACTTCGCTCGAAAACGCTCTAGCCTTAATAGCGCCAGCGTGACGGCGGGCGGCGCGGCTGGCGGGTCATCAACAGCGCGAGCGCAAAGCCGATGCCACCGGCGATCAGCAGCGCGCCAAGCGGATTGTCCTGCACCGACCTGGCCATCGCCTTCTGCCCGTCGCGGATCGTTTCCCCGCGGCTCTCATAGGCGTCCTTGGCATAGTTGACCGCGGTATCGGCGGCATCGCGTGCGGCATCCTTGGCCTGGCCGTAGAGATCCTGCACCGTGCCAGCGGCTTCGCGCACGCGGCCCGAGGCCTGGGTTTGCGCGTCGCCGGTGGCGTCGCCGATTGCGCCTTCGGCCTTGCCCGCGAACTCCTTGGCCGTCCCGAAAATCCGATCCTTATCCATCACGACTGCTCCCTGAAATTGTCAGGAAGCCAACCGCCGAACCCCGCGCAAGTTCCTGCGGCCAAAGCGCGATGCGCGCTTTGGCCTCATTGCATGACCTCTTCCGGAAATGGCGCTCCACGCTTCCGGATCATGCCCTAGAGGATCAGCCCGCCATCGACGACGAGGGTCTGTCCGACGATATAAGAAGCAAGCGGCGACGCCAGGAACAGCGCGGCGCCCGCCATGTCTGCCGGCGTGCCGAGCCGCTTCAGCGGAATCCGCCCGAGCGCGCCTTCGAGCCGCTTTGGATTGGCGGTGGTCGCCTTGGTCATCTTGGTGTCGACCAGGCCGGGCGCGATGCCGTTGACGCGGATGCCGTTCTCGGCCCACGCCTCGCCCAGCGTGCGCGTCAACCCGACGGCGCCGGTCTTCGAGGCGTTGTACGCCGGATTGCCCATGGTGGAATGATAGGCCGCGGTCGAGCTCACGATGATCAGCGAGCCTTGGCTGGCGCTCAGCATCGCGTGGAATTTGGTGGCGCAGGCCATCAGGCTCATCAGATTGACTTCGAGCACCTTGCGGAAGCCCTCCATCTCGAATTCCCCGCGGCGGTAAATCACCGCGCCCTGCGCCAGCACCAGCACGTCGAGCCGATCGAACGACGGCTTGAAGGATTCGATCGCCTGTGGGCTGCTGACGTCGAGCTGCGCATAGGCGAGGCCCTCGAGATGCGAGCCTTCTTCTGCGGAGTAGTCGCTCGCCTGCGCGCGGGTGCCGCAGATCGCGCCGCGCGCGCCCCTGGCGCGGAAGGCCTGCGCGATGCCGTTGCCGATGCCTGAGGAGCCGCCGACCACCAATATTTGCTTGCCGCCGAAATCGAGCTCGTTCATCGCATTCCTCTCTCGTGCTGTTTTCTTGATTGAGCATGATCCTTTGCGAAAAGCCAACGCCGGACTTGCGTTAACGCGCTGCGCAGATGCCGGTTTCCGATCATCGGTTTGACGCGCCCGCGGATCGGTGCCAGCGTTGTCGCTCTCACAATGCAAAAAAATCTACGGGAGGTCGGTCGTGTCCGAATACAAGCAACTCAGTCGTTCGGTGAAGGGCCTCACCGTTCTCGTCACCGGTGCCGCCAGCGGCATGGGCCGCGCCACTGCGCGCGTGTTCGCCGATGAAGGTGCCAATGTCGCGGTCACCGACCTGAGCGACGAAGGCACGCAGGCGGTGGCGAAGGAGATTTCCGCGAGCGGCGGGGCGGCGAAGGCCTGGACGCTCGACGTCAGTGATCGCGACGCCATCACCAAGGTCGTCAACGATGTCGCCGCGCACTTCGGCGGGCTCGACATCATCGTCAACAATGCCGGCATCTCGGTGCGCGTGCCGATCGACGATCCCGGGTACGAGGACGCCTGGGCCAAGGGCATCGCTGTGATGCTGACGGCACATCCGCGCATCATCCGCGCCGCACTGCCATACCTGCGCAAGTCGCGCTCGCCGCGCATCGTCAACATCGCCTCGACCGAGGCGCTGGGCGCAACCGGACTGCACAGCCCCTACTCCGCGGCCAAGGGCGGCGTCACCAGCCTGACCCGCTCGCTCGCGGTGGAACTGGGGCGCGAGGGCATCACGGTCAACTGCATCTGTCCGGGGCCGATCCGCACCGCCATCACCGACCGCATCTCCGAGGAGCACAAGACGATCTACGCCAAACGCCGCACCGCCCTCGGCCGCTACGGCGATCCGGAAGAGGTCGCGCATATGACGCTGAGCCTGTGCCTGCCGGCGGCGTCCTTCCTGACCGGCGCGGTCATTCCGGTGGACGGCGGGTTGATGGCACGGAATGCCTGAGCTGCGCATGACGTCACAGCGTTGACAGGCGGCGCATCGGGAGTAGCCTTCATTTCAAACGAAGCGGGACAACCGCCCGCACGAGACGGGGAGATACGCCATGACGGTTCTAATCCGGCAGCTTCACAAGCATTTCGTCGGCGAGGTCTCCGGCGTCGATCTGCGCAAGCCGCTGACGAAGCAGGAAGCGACCGACATCGAGGCCGGCATGGACAAATACGCCGTGCTCGTCTTCCACGGCCAGGACATCACTGACGAACAGCAGATGGCGTTCGCGCTGAATTTCGGCGAGCGCGAGAGCTCGCGTGGCGGCACGGTGACGAAGAAGGAGGACTATCGCCTGTCGTCGGGGCTCAACGACGTCGGCAATCTCGGCAAGGACGGCAAGCCGCTGCCGAAGGATCACCGCACCCATCTGTTCAACCTCGGCAATTGCCTGTGGCATTCCGACAGCTCGTTCCGGCCGATCCCGGCGAAATTCTCGCTGCTGTCGGCGCGCGTGGTGAACCCGAAGGGCGGCAACACCGAATTCGCCGACATGCGCGCCGCCTATGACGCGCTCGACGACGACACCAAGGCCGACATCGAGGACATGATCTGCGAGCACTCGCTGATGTATTCGCGCGGCTCGCTCGGCTTCCTCGACTACACCGAGGAAGAGAAACAGATGTTCAAGCCGGTGCTGCAACGGCTGGTGCGCACCCATCCGGGGCACGGCCGCAAGTCGTTGTATTTGTCGTCGCATGCCGGCGCCATCAAGGGCATGAGCATGCCGGAGGCGCGGGTGCTGCTGCGCGACCTCACCGAGCACGCGACGCAGAGCGAGTTTGTCTACGTGCACAAATGGACGGTGCATGACCTCGTGATGTGGGACAACCGCCAGACCGTGCACCGCGTGCGCCGCTACGACCAGTCGCAGCCCCGCGACATGCGCCGCGCCACGGTCGCCGGCTCGCAACCGACGGTGGCGCAGGAAGCGGCGGAGTAGCGGCCACAATAACCGCTGTCGTCGCGGGCAAGCGTAAGCGCGACCCGGGACCCGTAACCACAGGGTGTGGTTGTTGCGCGCGGCTGTGGCCCCAGCAAACTCTTTCACACAATGCGGGGGTTATGGGTCCCGGCCTTCGCCGGGACGACGTTGGGGAGATGGCTAGCTCGATCTGCTACGCGTGGCCGGCGTCGTTCGACAGCATGCCGGCCTCGATGCCGATCTTGCGCAGGGCACGCGCGTATTTCTCGTCGACGTCGGCGCCGAAGATCAGCTCCGGATCGGCGTCGCAATGCAGCCAGCCGTTATGCTGGATCTCGTTCTCGAGCTGGCCCGGCGCCCAGCCGGCATAGCCCAGCGCGACCACCGCATGCTCCGGGCCCGTTCCGTTGGCGATCGCCTTCAGGATGTCGACGGTCGCGGTGAGCGAGATGCCGTCGTCGATGTTCAGCGTCGCATCCTGGATATAGAAATCGCTGGAGTGCAGCACGAAGCCGCGACCGGTATCGACCGGGCCGCCCTTCATCACCTTCATCATCTCGGCATTCTCGGGCAGCGTGATCTGGTCCGACTTCTCGATGATGTCGAGCTGCACCAGGAGCCCGGGGAAATCGATGCTGCCGGCCGGACGGTTGACGATGATGCCCATCGCYCCYTCCGAGGAATGGGCGCACATGTAGATCACCGAGCGCTCGAAGCGCGGGTCGTTCATGACAGGCATCGCGATCAGCATCTGGCCATCGAGATAGCCGCCATCGGCGGCGTGGGGACCGACGGCCGGACTTCTGCCGGCGGTGGTCTTGCGAGTCCTGCCTGTTTTGCCTTCAGGGCGCATCCACAAAGGCCTTTCCTGCTGATTTGGCATCCTGATATTGGGTGGCGGTTCTGTCAATCAAGCATCACGCCGCGTGCGGCGATGCATCACAAGCAATTCAATGGTTTGCAACGAAAGTTGCAGGTAAASACGTCTCATGATCGTCACAGTTCCCTTGCGGGYCGCWYTKGGCGTTGCCGCTRCAKTKTCCGTCGCATGTATGGCAACGGARGTTCGCGCCGACGACGCCTCGCCGTGGCAGCAGGACACACATTCCGCCGTACGGTTGCTCGCGGGATCGCGCAGCGGCGCGGTGCTGCTCGGCGGCATCGCCTTCCAGTTGCAGGACGGCTGGAAAACCTACTGGCGGACGCCCGGCGATTCCGGCGTGCCGCCGCGGTTCGATTTCTCCAAGTCGGATAATGTCGATGCGGTCACGGTGATGTGGCCGGCGCCGCGCCAGTTCGACGACGGCGCCGGCGGCACCTCGCTCGGCTACAAGCATCAGGTGGTGCTGCCGCTGCGCATCGTCGCCAAGAACCCCGACAAGCCCTTGGTGCTGCGCGCCGACATCAGCTACGCGGTGTGCGAGAAGCTGTGCGTACCGGTGGAGGCCAAGGCCGAGCTGGCGTTCGCGAGCGTCGCCTCGACCGAGGACGCAGCCCTGTCGGAGGCGCTCAACGCGGTGCCGAAGCCCGCCAATATCGGCGATCCCACCCCCGTCACGATCCGCGACGTCAAGCGCGACGACAAGAACAACGTGCTGGTCGATGTCGCCGCGCCCGACAGCAAGGAGCTCAGCCTGTATGTCGAGGGCCCGACGCCGGACTGGGCGCTTCCGGTGCCCAAGCTGGTCGAGCACTCGCCGCCGGGCGTGAAGCGCTTCTCCTTCGAGCTCGATGGACTGCCGCCCGGCGCCAAGGCGGAGGGTGCCGCACTGAAGCTGACCTTGGTCGGCGGCGACAAAAGCTACGAATTCAATATCAATTTGAACTGACGCCCGCTTCTCCGGTCGTCGTCCTGGCGGAAGCCAGGACCCATACTCCGCGGCAGCGGTTTGAGGCAGGCCGGGGCCACGGCGTGCCCGCAAATAGACATTTGTGGCTAAGGGGTCCTGGTTTTCGCCGGGACGACGGGAACATCGCTCACCCAACCCAATCTTAACGTTTCGTTGATAGATCGGTGGCCATTGCCGCCTTGCGGCGCTTTAGGAATTTTCCGCCTTGGCTGTGATGGAGACACAATCCGAATCCTCTGCCGCAACCTCCGCGCCAGCGGGCCCGGCCGCTCGCGTGCGGGACCTCGTCGCGCGCCTGCTCGGCGGCACCAAGGAGGCGTCGGTCACCAAGCGCCTCGCGGGCATGATCTTCGTCATCCGCGTCATCAGCGCCGCGATCGCCTATCTGGCGCAGATCCTGCTGGCGCGCTGGATGAGCGGCTCGGACTACGGCATCTATGTCTATGTCTGGACCTGGGTGCTGCTGCTCGGCAGCACGATGGATTTCGGCATCGCGCCGTCCTCGCAGAAGATCATCCCGGAATATCGCGCGCGCGGCGACCTTGCCGCGCTGCGCGGCTTCCTCTCCGGCGGCCGTTGGGTGGTGCTTGCCGCGTCCAGCACAGTGGCGCTGCTGCTCGCCGGCGTGATCCACCTCGCATCGCCCTGGATCGATCCCAACGCGGTGGTGCCGCTCTATATCGGCTGCCTGACGCTGCCGCCCTTCGTGGTCGCCAACACCCAGGACGGCATCTCGCGCGCGCATGACTGGATGCAGCTCGGCCTGATGCCGCAATTCATCGTGCGGCAAGGGCTGATCATCGCGTTGACCGCCGGCGCGCTGGCGCTCGGCCTCGATCTCGGCGCGACGGTTGCGATGATCGCGAGCGCCGCGGCGGTCTACATCGCCGCGATCGGCCAGATGATCGTGCTGAACCGCCGCCTCAAAGTCCATCTCGGCCCAGGCGAGAAGACCTACGACGTCAAGGGCTGGTTCGCGATCTCGCTGCCGATCATGCTGGTCGAGAGCTTCTATCTGCTGCTCGGCTACACCGACGTACTGATGCTACAGCAATTCCGCTCCTCGGAGGAAGTCGGCATCTACTTCGCCGTGGTGAAGACGCTGGCACTGGTGTCGTTCGTCCACTATGCGATGTCGGCGACGACGGCGCACCGTTTCGCCGAGTACAACGCGCTCGGCGACAAGGACCGGCTGGCAGCCTATGTCACGCACGCGATCAGCTGGACGTTCTGGCCCTCATTGTTTGCAACGGTCGCCCTGCTCGCGTTTGGCAAGCCGCTGCTGTGGCTGTTCGGCCCGAAATTCGTCGACGGCTACAGCATCATGTTCGTGGCCGCGATCGGGCTCGTGGTGCGCTCGGCGATCGGGCCGGTGGAGCGGCTGTTGAACATGCTCGGCCACCAGAATATCTGCGCCACCGCCTATGCGGTGTCGTTCTTCATGAATGTCGGGCTCTGCATCGCGCTGGTGCCGCGCTACGGCGGCATGGGCGCAGCCGCCTCGACCTCGCTCTCGCTGACCTTCGAGACGATCCTGCTGTTCGTCGTGGTGCGCTCGCGCCTCGGGCTGCACGTGCTGGCATTCGGGAAGCGACAGCCGGCGGCGTAGCGCCTTGCGGTTCACTTCAGGAGCGATCCGGCCACGATCATCAGGATGCCGATCGTGGGAACATTCCAGATCATCGAACGCGCCAGCGACAGATTGGCTGCGTACAGGATCGTGTAGGCGATGCGGCCCCAAAGGTAGAGCTGCGCCCCCGACAATGTCAGCCAATTGTGCGCGCCCACCATGGCCGCGAGCACGATCGCAGCGGCAAAGAATGGAAAGGTCTCGAGAAAATTTCGGAGCGAGCGCTCGGCCCGCCCGGCGAGGCCTGTGAGCGGCGGAACGCTCTGCTCCCGCGAGCTCGCGGTCCAGTGATAGCCGCGTTGCCAGCTCTGCAGATGCGCAGTGACAATGATGTGGGCAATACCGAAGACGATGCCGGCAGCGAGCGTGGCAAGCTCGGTGGTCATGCAAGAGCCCTCGCCTGACGCGAGCGGCTCTGATCAATCAGAGCCGCCTTTTCGTCTTTCGACTGATCCGGCAACGCGGCGCGGAACGCCGCGTTCGCCGACCGAAGATCGCCGCCTTACTCCGCGGTCCAGCCGCCGTCGATCGAGAGGTTGGCACCAGTGATCTGCGCCGCATCGTCGCCGCACAGGAACAGCGCCAGCGCCGCAACCTGCTCCGAGGTCACGAACTCCTTGGTCGGCTGCGCGGCCAACAGCACGTCCTTGATGACCTGCTCCTTGGTCATGTTGCGCGCCTTCATGGTCTCCGGAATCTGGTGCTCGACCAACGGCGTCCAGACATAGCCCGGCGAGATGCAGTTGCAGGTGATCTTGAACTGCGCGAGCTCGAGGGCCGCGGTCTTTGTGAGTCCGGCGATGCCATGCTTGGCCGAGACGTAGGCCGACTTGAACGGCGAGGCCACCAGCGAATGTGCCGAGGCGGTGTTGATGATGCGGCCCCAGCCGCGCTTCTTCATGCCGGGCACCGCGGCGCGGATGCCGTAGAACGCGGACGACAGGTTGATCGCGATGATCGCTTCCCACTTCTCCGGCGGGAATTCCTCGATCGGCGACACGAACTGGATGCCGGCATTGTTGACCAGGATGTCGACCGAACCGAAGGTCTTCTCGCCGAGCGCGACCATCTCGGCGATCTCCGCCGGCTTGGTCATGTCGGCCGGCGAATGCACCGCCTTGACCTTGAAATCGGTCTCGATGCCGGAACGTTCCTTCTCGATGTCGGCCGGGACGCCCATGCCATTGAGGACGATATTGGCGCCGGCGCCCGCGAAGGCGCGTGCGTAAGCCAATCCGATGCCGCTGGTCGAGCCGGTCACAACGGCGGTCTTGCCTGTCAATGTACCCATTATCGGTCGCTCCTATTTGCCTGCGGGGGCTTCGGGTTCATCCCCCGTCAGATCGTAAGTCACCATGGTTTCCCCGGACTGTGGCCGTTCTAGCCATTCTTTGTGACGCATCGACAAATGCACGTCGCGGACGCCCGCGCCCCAGTGCTCGACCATCGCAACATGGGAGAAGTCGTAATCYTTCGAGGAGCTCTCGTARTTCTTGCTCTTGTAGATCAGGTGAACCACCGTGACGGTGTTCTCCTTCGACGCCTTGCGCAGCAGTTCGACCGACGGATCGTTCTTCAGGTAATCGGGCAGCTTGCTGATGAGGTCGCGCACCGCCATGCGGGCATTGTGGACCTGCTTGTTCTTGTCGGTGTTCATCCGTGTCCGGCTGGAATAGCGGATGTCCTTTTCGCGCTCGGCGGCCTCCAGCAGCGTCTCCGGCAACGGCCCGCGCGCACTGAACAGGTCGACCTGGAAGATCAGCAGATCGCGGCTGGTCTCCTCGTCGAGCACGAAATCGAGCGGCGTGTTGGAGGCGATGCCGCCGTCCCAGTAATGCTCGCCCTCGATCACGACGGCGGGAAAGCCCGGCGGCAGCGCGCCCGAGGCCATGATGTGCTCGGGACCGATCTTTTTACCGAGCTTCTTGAACTCGTAATTGTCGAAATAGCAGAAGTTGCCGGAGGTGACGCCGACCGCGCCGACCGACAGGCGCGTCTTCAGGTCGTTGATGCGATCGAAGTCGACAAGCCGCTCCAACGTCTTCTTCAGGGGCGCCGTGTCGTAATAGCTCAGCGATTGCGAGCTGCCGGGCGGCCACAGCGGCGCCGGCGGAATCCGCGGCGTGAAGAAGCCGGGCACGCCGAAAGTCGCGATGATCGCAGCAGAGGTCTCGTTGAACAGCGAGCGGGCGCGCTCATGCTTCGACACCGGGTTCCACGGCACCGGCGCCGACACCATCTCCCAGAATTCCTTCAACCGCGGCACCCGCCTGTCCGGCTCGTTGCCGGCGATGATCGCGGCATTGATGGCGCCGATCGAGATGCCGGCGATCCATTCCGGCTCGAAGCCCGCGTGGCAGAGCGCCTGGAAGGCACCGGCCTGGTAGGAGCCGAGCGCCCCGCCGCCCTGGAGAACCAGCACCCGCTGCGCTTGCGCGGGCGTCGAGGCCGGCGCGGAATCCGAAGTATCCATCCGTAACCGTTCGGTCAGAAATGACTTGAGCCGCACCGTGGCGGCTGTTCGCCGCGCCGTCAATCAGCGAGATGAGGGGGTCTTCTTTGGGCATGATCCACTTTTCCGGATCATGCCTTGGATCACGCGGAATTTATCGAAATCAGGTTGCTGCCAGAATGAGCGTCCAGAACACCTTGTATTTGGTGTTTGGAGCATAGACGGCCGCGATGCCCATTTTTGTGACACCGCTCTTGAGCATATTGGCCTTGTGCGGCGGTGAATCGCGCCACCCAGAGAACGCTTCCGCGAGCGTGTGATAGCCGGCCGAGATGTTCTCGACCGCGACGGTCGCGGGATAGCCGCCGGCCTCGAGCCGCTTGCCGAGCGGGGCCTTCACGTCGTGATCCATCTTGTTGCGGGCGGCCATCGCCTGCGATTGCTGCTCGGCGAGCTTGGTCAGCGCGGGATCCACCACCACGACGCCAAGGCCGTTGTTCTGGCGGTACTGCGAAAACATGATCGCGGCGGCCTGGCTATCCAGCACGGCACCGGGCTGCGCCATGTTGAGATACATGGCCGGTTCTTCCGGGATTTTGGTCTCTGTGCCGCAGCCGGCAAGCACCAGAAGCCCGAACAGGGCGACCGTCGTCCGTTTCACTCGTGAGAACCCCCAAAGTTGGCCCGCCGTTGTTGCATACCAACCGTGGCTGAATGGTGAACAGGGGCTAACTTTTGACAGCCAAATGCCGGCATTGCCGGGCAGCTCCCGGTGGCTTCATCCGGGTTATGGCCATCCCGTTGACACCATTGCGCGTTTCTGGCTCGGTCGGCCTAACGTAATCGTCGGGTTGAGGAAGGTCATGAGCCAGCAAGCAGCCCTGCCGATCGCCGATTCGAGCGCGACGCGCGCGATCTTCGATTGGCTCGAGCGGTTCGCCGCCTGCGTCCGGGCCGTGGACTATGCCGCTGCCCGTCCGTTCTGGCATCCCGACATCATCGCCTTCGGCACCTACCAGGAACTGATCCGCGGCCTCGCGCGCTGGACCGAGACGCAATGGGACAATGTCTGGCCACGTACGGCGGACTTTGCCTTCGACCTCGACAATACCGCGGTGCTGATGAGCGGCGACGGCAGCATGGCGACCGTGATCACGCCCTGGACCAGCACCGGCTTCCGTGCGGACGGCAGCCGGTTCGATCGGCCGGGACGAGCGACCATCATCCTCGCACGGCAGACCGACGGACGTTGGCTCGGCATTCATTCCCACATGTCGCTGCAACGTGGCGTGCCGCAGGACAGCCATGGCAACCGCCCGGTCAAGGCGCGTTGACCGTGAGCCCTTGTCGCTCGTTCTAGTCCTGCGCGGCAAAGATCCGGTAGCGGCGGGGCTGTAGCGAGACGATCTCGCCGGCCTGCAATTCACGGTCGCGGGGGGCGTCGATCTCGATCACTGTCTTGCCCTCACTGCCCGACAGCGTCACCTCGGCGCGCTGGATCGGACCGAACGAGCGGACGTGGCGGATGGCGCCTTCGAGTGCGCCGGCGCCGGCCGGACCGACCGCCATGTCGTGACGGCGGACGAACAGCTTTGCCGCGCCGGATGCGGCGCCGAGCGCCGGAATGTTCAGAGGCCGGCCGTCCAGCCGCACCGCGTCGCCCGCGACATCGACCGGCAGCACGATGGATTCGCCGATGAAACCGTGCACGAAGGCGGTCGCCGGATTGTCATAGACCTCGCCCGGCGAGCCGATCTGCTCGATCTTGCCCTTGTCCATCACCACGACGCGGTTGGCGACTTCGAGCGCCTCCTCCTGGTCGTGGGTGACGAAGATCGAGGTGACGTGGATCTCGTTATGCAGCGAGCGCAGCCACTGCCGCAGCTCCTTGCGCACCTTGGCATCGAGCGCACCGAACGGCTCGTCGAGCAGCAGGATGCGCGGCTCGATCGCGAGCGCACGCGCCAGCGCGATGCGCTGACGCTGGCCGCCGGACAACTGGCTCGGATAGCGGTTGGCGAGCCAATCGAGTTGCACCAGGTCGAGCAGGTTCTTGACGCGAGCGCGGATCGTCGCTTCGTCCTTGCGGATCGCGCGCGGCTGCACCCGCAAGCCGAAGGCAACGTTCTCGAACACGGTCATGTGGCGGAACAGCGCGTAATGCTGGAATACGAAGCCGACCTGGCGCTCGCTGGCGCCGCGCGACAGCGCGTTCTCGCCGTCGATCGCGACCTCGCCGGAGTCAGGCCAGTCCAGGCCGGCAATGATGCGCAGCAGCGTGGTCTTGCCGGAGCCGGACGGGCCGAGCAGCGCCAGGAGTTCGCCGTCGGCAACCCTGAGATCGACATTGTCGAGCGCGGCAAAGCTGCCGAACCGTTTTACGATATTTGTGACTTCAATCGCCATCGGCGGCCTCACCTTCATCCAGACGCCGTTCGAGGACGGTCTTCACGACCAGCGTGATCAGCGCCAGCATCGCCAGCAGCGATGCGATCGCGAACGACGCGACGAATTGATATTCGTTGTAGAGAATCTCGACCTGCAGCGGCATCGTGTTGGTCTCGCCGCGGATATGACCTGACACGACCGACACTGCGCCGAACTCGCCCATCGCCCGCGCGTTGCAGAGCAGGACACCGTAGAGCCTGTCTCTTATACACATCTAGATGTGTATAAGAGACAGCGCCAGTCGCCGCGGATATGACCTGACACGACCGACACTGCGCCGAACTCGCCCATCGCCCGCGCGTTGCAGAGCAGGACACCGTAGAGCAGGCCCCATTTGATGTTGGGCAGCGTGACACGGAAAAACGTTTGCAGGCCGGAAGCGCCGAGCGAGATCGCCGCCTCCTCCTCCTGGGTGCCCTGCTCCTGCATCAGCGGGATCAGCGCGCGGGCCACGAACGGGAAGGTGACGAAGATCGTCGCCAGCGCGATGCCCGGCACCGCGAACAGGATGTGGATGTTGTGCGCCTGTAGCCATGGCCCGAAATAGCCTTGGGCGCCGAACAGCAGCACGAAGACCAGGCCCGAGATCACGGGCGACACCGAGAACGGCAGGTCGATCAGCGTAATCAGGAAGGTCTTGCCGGTGAACTCGAATTTCGAAATCGCCCAGGCTGCAAGCACGCCGAACACCAGGTTGAGCGTGACCGAGATCGCGGCGATCAGCAGTGTCAGCCTGATCGCGGCGAGCGCCTCAGGCTCGGCCAGCGCCGCGAGATAGGCGCCGATGCCCTTCGAGAAGGCGGAGGCGAACACCACGACGAGCGGCAGCACGACGAACACACTGAGGAAGGCGATCGCGAGCGCGATGATGATGAAGCGGATCGGGCCGGGCTCGGTGCGCAAATTGCGTTGCGCGCTGCTCGGCTCCACGCGCGCGATCTCGCGCAGCGGCGCCGGCGCGGCGACGCTGACGTCGGTCGTAACCGGATAGGTCCGCAGTTGCGGCGTCGAGGTCGCCAATCCCGTCTGCATCGACATCTTTGCGACCTCAATGCACGGGGATGCGGGCTTGCGCCCAGCGTTGCAGCCGGTTGATCAGGAAGATGATCAGGAACGAGGCCACCAGCATCACGACCGCGATCGCGGTGGCATCGGCATAGCGGAACTCGGACAGCCGGATCACGATCAGCAGCGGCGCGATCTCGGAGACGTTGGGCAGATTGCCGGCGATGAAGATCACCGAGCCGTACTCACCGATGGCGCGGGCGAAGGCGAGCGCAAAGCCGGTGAGCAGCGCCGGGATCAGGCTCGGCAGGATGACGCGAAACACGGTGTGCCAGCGATTGGCGCCAAGGCTCGCGGCCGCCTCCTCGATCTCGGGATCGAGATCAATCAGCACCGGCTGCACCGTGCGCACCACGAAGGGAATGCCTATGAAGATCATCGCGATGAAGATGCCGATCGGCGTGAACGCGACCTTGATGCCGAGCTCGGCGAGCGGCGCGCCGAGCCAACCCTTCTGCGCGAACAATTGCGTCAGCGCGACGCCGGCGACGGCGGTCGGCAACGCAAAGGGAATATCGACGATGGCATCGAACAGCCGCCGGCCCGGAAAGCGATAGCGCACCAGCGCCCAGACGATGATGGTGCCCATCACCAGGTTGACGCAAGCGGCCGCAAACGACAGCCCGAACGAGATCTTCAGCGCGTTCAGCGTGCGGCGGCTGGTGACGATGCTCCAGAACTGATCGAAGCTGAGCTCTGATGTCTTGAGGAACAGCGCGGCCAGCGGAATCAGGATGATGACGGACAGCCATGTCAGGGTCAGTCCCATGGTGAGACCGAACCCTGGCAGGGTACTGCGCCGTGCAACCGCTGTGCTCACGATTCCCCCTGCATGTTCATCAGTTCTTGTAGATCTGATCGAAGATGCCGCCCTCGGCGAAGTGCTCCTTCTGCGCCTTGGTCCAACCACCAAAAACGTCGTCGATGGTGAAAAGTTCGACCTTGGCGAAGGACTTCTCGTACTCCTTGGCGATCTCGGGATCGCGCGGCCGGTAGGAATTGCGGGCGGCGATCTCCTGGCCTTCCTTGGTGTACCAGTACTTCAGATAGGCTTCGGCGACCGCGCGGGTGCCCTTCTTGTCGGCGACGGTGTCGACGACGGCGACCGGCGGCTCGGCCAGAATCGACTGCGCCGGCGCCACGATCTCGAACTTGTCCGGACCGAATTCGCGCAGCGCCAGGAAGGCCTCGTTCTCCCAGGCGAGCAGCACGTCGCCGACACCGCGCTCCACGAAGGTCACGGTCGAGCCGCGCGCGCCGGTGTCGAGCACCGGGACGTTCTGGTAGAGGTCAGCGACGAACTTCTTCGCCTTGTCGGCGGAGCCGAACTTCTTCTGCGCATAGCCCCAGGCGGCGAGATAGTTCCAGCGCGCACCGCCGGAGGTCTTCGGGTTCGGCGTGATCACGGCAACGCCCGGCTTGACCAGATCGTCCCAATCCTTGATCCCCTTGGGATTGCCCTTGCGCACCAGGAACACGATGGTCGAGGTGTAGGGCGACGCGTTGAGTGGCAACCGCTTCTGCCAGTCCGTGGCGAGCAGACCCTTGCCCGCGATCGCATCGATGTCGTAGGCGAGCGCCAGCGTGACCACATCCGCCTGCAATCCGTCGATCACCGAGCGCGCCTGCGAGCCCGAGCCGCCATGCGACTGCTTGATCTCGACGCTCTTGCCGGTTTCCTTCTGATAGGCCGCGGCGAACGCCTTGTTGAAATCGACATAGAGCTCGCGCGTCGGATCATAGGACACGTTGAGCAGCGAATAGTCGGCCGCGAAGGCCGAACTCGCCCACAACAGTCCCGCGACCAGCGGCAGCATACGACGGATCATTTTGGTCTCCATTCAACCTGAGAATGTCAGGGAACACGCCAGACATAACTCACGGTGAAGTGGCCTTAAGTCAACGAAACCGGTTTTCTTTGTTTTCAGCGGCGCAGCGCGCTTGTGCTACGAAGCAGCCGCGCTGCGAAGGCTTTGTCGCGTCACCAAATCGCGATGAACCAGCACCGCGACCGAACGCTTCTTTCGGAGCATGATCTCCGCGCAAACGCTTCACGCTTATCGCAGGGGATGCCGCTTCGCACCGTTCCGGATCAAGCCCTACGACAGCTTCATCGTATGGATGCCGCATTCCGTCTTCGCCCGGCCACGCCAGCGGCCGTCGCGTGCATCCTCGCCGGCTGCGGACCGGCTCGAGCAAGGCATACACCCGACCGACTGATATCCCGATGCGACAAGTGGATGCGGCGGCAGTCTGCCGAGCGCGTAGATCGCCTCGATCTCCTCGCGGGAGACGTTGGCGAACGGATTGAATTTCAGCCTGACGCCGTCGTCCTCGACGACGGGGATCTCGGTGCGGGCACCGCCCTGGAACCGCTTGCGGCCGTTGATCCAGCCGGAGAACGGCTTCAACGCCCGCGCCAGCGGCTCCACCTTCCGGATGCGACAGCAGGCGTCGGGATCGGTGAACCACAATTCGCGGTCCGCATCCTGGCGCGCCAGCGCCTCTTCGTCGGGCTTGATCGAACGCACGTCGGCGAGGCCGAGCGTGGCGATCAACGTGTCACGATAGGCCAGCGTCTCCTCGAACAGCCAGCCGGTATCGAGGAACACCACCGGGATCGCAGGATCGACATCCGCCATCACCTTGAGCAGCGCAGCGGATTCAGTGCCGAACGACGACACCAGCGCCAGTTTCTCGCGGCCGACGGTCTCCAGCGCCGCAGCGATCACCTCGGCGGGCGAAGCCGTCCGCAAGGCGCGATCGAGCGCGTCAGCCGCGGGCAATGCGGCCGGCGTCGTAGCGAGCTCTGGTGCAAGCGTGCTCACTGGCCCGCGCTCTCCGAGTGACGCAGTTGCATGCGGCGGTTGAGTGCGGTGACGCGACCGTCGCCGGTCGGCTGGTAGAACACCGAATAGCGCTGCATGGTCGCGGCGAAGGCATCGGCGTCGGCGTCCTTCTTCACCTCGAAGGCATCGAAGCCGGCGCGGGTCATGAACACGAACTGGTCGCGCAGGATCTGCCCGGTGGCGCGCAGCTCGCCGTCATAGCCATAACGCTCGCGCAGCAGGCGCGCCTGGCTGTAGGCACGGCCGTCGCGGAAGGTCGGGAACACCAGCGCGACCGTGGCGAGGCGATCGAGATGTGGGACCAACTCGTCGAGCGCGCGGTTGTTTGGCCAGATCACGCCGACCTTGCCGGCGCGGCGCAGCAGCGCCTCGGGATCGGCGAGAAACCGTTCGGCAGTCACCAGCACCGCGCCATCGCCCGGCAGTTCGGCGCCGTCGGCGACGTGGACGAACAGGTCCGTGGTCAGTCTTCCCTGCTTAACGAGTGGCATAGACGCGCTCCCTGATCGGCTCGACGCCCAGACGCTTCACCGTATCGACGAACAATTCCTCGGGACGGTCGCGCAGCGCGAGATAGGCTTCGACAATGTCTTCGATCACGTCGGCGACCTCCGCATAGGGAACGGCCGGGCCGATCAAGGTGCCCAATTGCGCGTTCTCGTCGGCGCGGCCACCAATCGTGATCTGGTAGAATTCCTCACCATTCTTCTCGACGCCGAGAATGCCGATATGGCCGACATGGTGATGGCCGCAGGCATTGATGCAGCCGGAGATGTTGATATGCAGCCGGCCGATCAGGTCGGCGGTGTCGTGGTTGGCAAAACGCCGCGTCAATTCCTGCGCGATCGGGATCGAACGCGCGTTGGCCAGCGAGCAATAGTCCAGCCCCGGGCAGGCGATGATGTCGGTGACGAGGTTGACGTTCGGCGTCGCGAGGCCGAGGCGGTCGAGCGCCTTGAACAGCTGAGGCAGGTCGCGCTTGGCGACGTGCGGCAGCGCCAGGTTCTGCTCGTGGCCGACGCGGATCTCGCCGAACGAATATCTGTCGGCGAGGTCGGCGACCGCGTCCATCTGCTCGGCGGTGGCATCGCCCGGAGGGCCGCCAACCGGCTTCAGCGACAGCACGACGATCGAGTAGCCCTGCACCTTGTGCGGAAACACCGAGTTCTTGCGCCAGCGCTCGAACAGCGGATCATGCGCGGCCTGCTTCAGCTCGTCCGGCATGTGCGGGAGCTTTTCGTAGGCCGGGTAGGAGAAGCGCGAGCGGACCTCCTCGATGGCGGCGTGATCGAGCGTCAGCCCGACATCGCCCATCGCCTTCCACTCCTCGTCGACTTCCTTGGCGAATTTCTCGATGCCGAGTTCGTGCACCAGGATCTTGATGCGCGCCTTGTAGATGTTGTCGCGGCGGCCGTACTGGTTGTAGACCCGCAGGATCGCCTCGATGTAGCTCAGGATATCGCGGCCGGAGACGAACGGCTTGATGGTCTTGGCGATGAACGGCGTGCGGCCGAGGCCGCCGCCGACCAGCACCTCGAAGCCGGTCTCGCCGTCGGCATTCTTGTGCAGCCGCAGGCCGATGTCGTGGATCTTGATCGCGGCGCGGTCATGCTCCGACGCGGTGATCGCGATCTTGAACTTGCGCGGCAGGAACGAGAATTCCGGATGCAACGTGGTGTGCTGGCGGATCAGCTCCGACCAGATCCGCGGATCCTCGATCTCGCCCGGCGCGACCCCGGCCCACTGGTCCGAGGTGACGTTGCGCATATTATTGCCGGAGGTCTGCATCGCGTGGATACCGACCTCGGCGAGATCGGCCAGCGCGTCGGGCAGCTCGGCGAGCTTGATCCAGTTGAACTGGATGTTCTGCCGGGTGGTGAAATGGCCGTAGCCGCGATCGTAGCGGCGCGCGACGTGGGCGAAGCGGCGCAGCTGCTTCGACGACAGCGTGCCGTAGGGGATCGCGACGCGGAACATGTAGGCGTGCAGCTGCAAATACACGCCGTTCTGCAAGCGCAGGATCTTGAATTCGTCCTCGGTGAGCTCGCCGGAAAGGCGGCGCTTCACCTGGTCGCGAAATTCCGAAACACGCTCGTTGATCAGCGTGCGGTCGAGTTCGTCATATGCATACATGTTCGATAAGCCTTACAACGCGTCTTGTGCCGGCGCGCTTTACGCGGGGACCTGGAGATCGATGGTGACGCCCTTGGCGCGGATATGTTCGCGCAGGTTGCCCGGATTGACCTTGCCGCCGTCCTTGAGCTCGACCGGCGCGATGTAGGGGCCGACCGCGCCGACGTCGTCGGCGGCGGCTTCGGCGAGCAGCGCGCGGGCCTCGTCGGACGTGGTGACGATCGCGGAGTCGGCGAGTTCGGTGGACCAGCCCTGCTTGGCGGTCCGGTACACCACGGCGCCGTCCCAGGTCCGGTTGGCGGTGACCATCGAGGGGCCCGTGATCCTGATTTTCTTCTGTTCGAGCGGAGAGGTCATTCGGCAGCTTTCAGCAGTTCGGAGAACATCTGGTTGGAGAACAATTGGGTGACGTTGGATCGGCTCCACGGCGCGGAGTGCGCGACCACGTCGCCGATGATGAGAACAGCGGGACCGCCATCGACCTGTTTGACCAGCTCGGGCAGCCGCGCCAGCGTGCCGACCGCGGCCTTGGCATCCGGCCGCGTCACGCGCGCGAACACGCCGACCGGCGTCTCCGGCGAACGGCCGGCGGCGAGCATGCCTTCGCGGATCGACGGCGCCGCGGTCATGCCCATGTAGACGACGACGGTCATCTTCTTGTCGGTCAGCACCGACCAGTCGACCACCTCGGCGTCGCGCGCCTTGTGCGCGGTCAGGAAGGTGATGCGCAGCGCCTCGTGGCGGAAGGTCAGCGGCACCTCGAATTGCGCGGCCGCGCCGAGACCGGCGGAGACGCCGGGAATAATGGAGTAGGCGACACCGGCATCGCGCAGCGCCTCGATCTCCTCGCCGCCGCGGCCGAAGATAAAGGGATCACCGCCCTTCAGCCGCACCGCGCGCTGGCCGGATTGCGCGGCCTCGATCATCAGATGGTTGATGGCGTCCTGGCCGATGCCGGGCTTGCCGACACGGCGGCCGACCGGAATCCGCGTCGCATCGCGCCGGATGCGGTCGAGAATCTCAGCCGACACCAATTCGTCATAGAACACGACGTCGGCATCCTGCAACGCGCGCAGCGCCTTCACCGTGAGCAGGTCCGGATCGCCGGGACCGGCGCCGACCAAGGTGACATGACCAACGGCCTTGCCTTCAGCATCAGCGCCGGCGAAGGCGGCGGGATCGGCGATTGCGTTGAGCGCCTGCTCGGCTTCGTCCTTGCGGCCGGCCAGCACCAGCGCGCCGATCGGGCCATCGACGATACGCTCCCAGAAACGGCGGCGCAGCGGAAACTCGTCGATGCGTGCATGCATCGATTTGCGGAAGCGGCCGATGAAGCCGGCGAGATCGCCGATCCGTGCCGGCAGCACCGCCTCGATCGTCTCGCGGACGCGGCGAGCCACCACCGGCGACGTGCCGCCGGTGCCGACCCCGACCACGACGTCGCCGCGATCGACGATCGCCGGCATAATGAAGGTGGAATGGACGAGGTCGTCCATCACATTGACCGGCAGGCCGACAGCCTTCGCGCGCACCGACATCGCAACCCCGATGTCGCCTGCACCGGCACAGAGAATGGCGATGACGTCGGAGAGATCGGCCGCAAGCGGATCGCCCTCGGCGCGCTCGATGCGCGCGGCGTCCTCTGCCGCGATGCCGGAGAGCTCATGATCGCCATCGGTCGCGTACCAGCGCACGGCGGCGCCGGCAGCCGCGAGCAGCCGCAACTTGGCGCGCACGAGCTCGCCCGCTCCAACGAGCAGCACCTTGCCGCTTTGCAGATCCAGAAACACMGGCAGRTATCGCATCAGACACTCGCTTCCCCAATTTGGGGGTTGACTGAAATTATTTTCTATTTATCTCTCGATCAAGCCCAGCAAAGAGAAAATTATTTCTTCTCTATTGCAGCGCAACTTTAGAATTTTCAACTCCACAGGCCAAGGCCAAGAGATGCATCTTCTCGACAACGAATCCGCCGCTGCCGGAACGCGCTCCGCAGCCCTTGCACAAGCATCTTCCGTGCCGGGAGTTTCGGCTCTTCAGACCCCTCCGACGATGGATCACCTGGACGAGCTGGAGGCCCAGAGCATCTATATTTTGCGCGAGGCGTTCGCCCGGCTGAAGAAGCTCGCGCTGCTGTGGTCGCTCGGCAAGGATTCCAACGTGATGATCTGGCTGGCGCGCAAGGCGTTCTTCGGCCGGGTCCCGTTCCCGGCGATGCATGTCGACACCGGCAAGAAGTTTCCCGAGATGTATGCGTTCCGCGATCGCTTCGGCAAGGAATGGGATCTCGACCTCCGCGTCGAGCCCTGCCCGCCGATCGACAGCGTCGACCCGACCCTGCCGCCGGCCGCGCGCTCCGCGGCGCGCAAGACCGAGGGCCTGAAGCTCGCTCTCAATAAATACGGCTTCGATGGATTGATCGCCGGCATCCGCCGCGACGAGGAAGCGACCCGCGCCAAGGAGCGCGTGTTCTCGCCACGCGGCCTCGAGGGTGAATGGGACGTGCGCGACCAGCCGCCGGAGTTCTGGGATCACTTCAATGCATCGCCGCCGCAAGGCGCTCACTTGCGCATCCACCCGATCCTGCATTGGACCGAGGCCGACATCTGGGCCTACACCAAGCGCGAAGGCATTCCGATCATCCCGCTCTATCTCGCCAAGGACGGCAAGCGCTATCGCTCGCTCGGCGATCAGGACATCACCAACCCGGTGGCCTCCACAGCGTCCAACATCGACGAGATCCTGGCCGAGCTCGATGCCACCAAGATCCCGGAGCGCGCCGGCCGCGCGCTCGACCACGAGACCGAGGATGCGTTCGAGCGGCTGCGCGTCGCCGGCTATCTCTGATCCAAGTCTGGCGTGAGCACTCCGATGAACATGATCCTTCCGACCGCCTCGATCTCGGCGACCCCGAACGGCACCACGCGTCCCCAGGTCCGCATCGTCATCGTCGGCCATGTCGACCACGGCAAATCCACGTTGGTGGGCCGTCTGCTGCATGAGACCGGCAGCCTGCCGGACGGCAAGCTGGAGATGCTGAAGGCGGTCAGCGCGCGGCGCGGCATGCCGTTCGAATGGTCGTTCCTGCTCGACGCGCTACAGACTGAGCGCGACCAGGGCATCACCATCGACACCACCCAGATCCGCTTCCGCACCCGCTCGCGCGATGTGGTGCTGATCGACGCGCCCGGCCATGCCGAGTTCTTGCGCAACATGATCACCGGTGCCTCGCAGGCCGATGGCGCGGTGCTGATCATCGACGCGCTCGAAGGCGTCCGTTCGCAGACCCGCCGGCACGGCTATCTGCTGCATCTGCTCGGCGTGAAGCAGGTCGCGGTCGTCGTCAACAAGATGGATCGGGTCGATTTCAGCTCCGCGCGATTCAACGAGATCAGCGCGGAGATTTCCGCGCATCTGATCGGTCTCGGCGTAACGCCGACCGCCGTGGTTCCGATCTCCGCGCGCGATGGTGACGGCGTCGCCGAGCACACGCCGCGGATCGACTGGTACAAGGGACCGACCGTGGTCGAGGCGCTCGATGCGCTCGAGCCGGCAAAGCCGCTGGCCGAACTGGCGCTGCGGCTGCCGGTGCAGGCGATCTACAAGTTCGACGACCGTCGCATCGTGGCCGGCCGCGTCGAATCCGGCAGCCTGAAGGCCGGCGACGAAATCGTCATCATGCCGACCGGGAAGATCGCGAAGATCAAGACGGTCGAGAGCTGGCCGGTGACGCCGGTCAACGGTCCGCAGGGCGCCGGACGCTCGGTCGGCATCACGCTCGACCGCGAACTGTTCCTCGAGCGCGGCGACATCATCGGCCATGCCGGGCAGAGCCCGCGCGACACCCGCCGCATCCGCGCGCGGATCTTCTGGCTGCACGACAAGCCGCTGACCAAGGGCGAGCAGATCCTGATCCGGCTCGGCACCAAGGAAAGCCGCGCCACCGTGGTCGCGATCGAGAAGGCGATCGATCCCGGCGCGCTGTCGAACGAAGAGAACTCGGCGATCGCGCGCAACCATGTCGGCGAGATCGACATCTCGCTGGCGCAGCCGGTCGCGACCGATCCCTACACCGACAATCCGCGCACCGGACGCCTGGTGATCGAAGTCAACGGCCGTATCGCCGGCGGTGGCCTCGTGCTGTCGGTCGACGCCGGCCGGCCCGCGGTGCCGGTCGATATCGTGCCGGTGGAATCCGCGCTGCGGCTGGATGAACGCTCGGCGCGCTACCATCACAATGGCGCGGTGATCTGGCTGACCGGCCTGCCCGGCTCGGGCAAGTCGACTTTGGCGAAAGCGCTGGAGCGGCGCCTGTTCAGCATTGGCGGCTCGCCGATCCTGCTCGACGGCGACACGCTGCGCGCGGGCCTCAACAGCGATCTCGGCTTCTCGCCGCAGGATCGCGCCGAGAACATCCGCCGCCTCGCCGAGGTCGCAACCCATCTGGCGCGCAACGGCCATATCGCGATCGTCGCCGCGGTGTCGCCATCGGCAGCCGACCGCGCCGCCGCACGCCGGATCGCCGACAGTGCATTCCGAGAAATCTATGTCGCGACACCCGCCGAGGTCTGCGAGACCCGCGATCCCAAGGGCCATTACGCCAAGGCGCGCTCGGGCGGATTGCCCTCGTTTACCGGCATCACCAACGACTACCAGCCGCCGACCGGCAATGAGCTGACCATCGACACCTCGAACCGCTCAGTCACCGAGGCCACCGACGAGATCGAGCGGATGCTGGCCGAGACCGGCGTGTTGTTCGACGAACTGACCGATCTCGCGGCGAACATCTAGGACTGCCTGATCTGTCGTCGTCCGGCTTGACCGGACGACCCAGTATTCCAGAGACATCGGTGCTTGAGCCGATAGCCCCCGGCGTACTGGATGCCCGCTTGAAGCGAGGCATGACGGCGGTGTGTAAGACGAGATGTGCATCGTCACGCGACCGCATCGCGCGCAATTATTCCGCGGCGCGCTGGCTTCCCGCCGCCTGCCGCATCATCCCGGGCGATTGCCCGGTGATCCGCTTGAAGGCGCGGCTGAAGGCCGCTTGCGACGCATAGCCGAGTTGGCGCGCGACCAGATCGATCGGCTGGCGTTCATGCTCGATCCACTGCGCCGCAAGGCGCATGCGCAATTCGGCCAGATAGCGCGCGGGCGACAGTCCGGTCATCGACTGGAAGCGTTCGGCAAACAGCGAGCGCGAGCAACCGGCCTCCGCCGCCAGTTCGGCAACCGTCCAGTTGCGGCCGGGCGCGCGATGCAGCGCGCCGATGGCACGGCCGAGACGCGGATCGCGCAGGGCCTCGAACCAGCCAACGGCCTTGTCGCCACCGCACTCAACCCAGGCCCGCACGATCGAGGCGGCAAGAACATCGGCGAGCCGCGCCATGACGCCGACGGAGCCGACCCGCGGCGTACAGGTCTCGCGCTCCATCGCCTTCAGGATCGGTTCGATCTCCGGCTCGCGCGCGAGCATTGTGCCAACCTGCATGACTTCCGGCATCTGGGCGATCAGCGGACGCATGCCGCCGAGATCGAAGTTCATGCACGCGCTGAAGATCAGCACCCGCTCGCCATCCGGGCATCCCTCAGGACAGGCCGAGGTCACATCGACATTGCCGCACAGCGTCTCGGTCTCGAAGCGCTCGACATCGAAGCTCGGCTCGTCCGCAGCCGAGACGAGATCGTGCGCGCCGCCGCGCGGCAGGAAGATGGCATCACCGCATCCCAGCGGCAGCACCTGCCCATCGGCGTAGCGCAGAAACGCGGTGCCATGCGCAACGAAGTGAAACTGGGCGCGCCCGACCGGCGTCTCGAACCGAAAGCCGAACGGCGCCCTGGTCGCGACCCGGCGGTAGTGAACCCCCTCGAGCCGCATGCCGAGCAGCAGTTCGCTCACCAGATCAACGACAGCGTCTGCCGGAGGGCCGGCAGATGATTTGGACGCACGATCAAACATTGGAGCGTTTATGGCATAGATACTCCGAAATCTCCAGCCTATGTGTGCGGCACCGCAGCACAGGATGGAAGTCAGTCGATGGATCAGGAAGTAAACCCCGCTCTGACGCAGGCAGATGATCTGGTCGCGCTGACGGCGCGCGACGTGGCGCGCGGGGCTGAACCGCTCGCGTCGGAAAAGCCGGCATGGTTGGCGGTCGCTGCGATGATGCTGGGTGTCACTGCCCTTCTGACGGCGGAGTTTCTGCCGTCCGGATTGCTGACGCCGATGGCGCGGGATCTCGGCGTGAGCCCCGGCCTCGCCGGCCAGGCGGTGACGACGACCTCGCTGGCCGGCCTGGTCGGCGCATTGTTCACCCCGACATTGACGCGCAGTTTCAATCGTAAGCCGGTGCTGCTCAGCTTCGCTGTTCTTCTGGCAATCTCCAATCTGCTAGTGGCGCTGGCGCCCAACATCACCTTCCTGCTCACGGCGCGGATCGTGCTCGGCCTCGCCCTCGGCGGCTTCTGGGCGATGGCGGCGGCGACGACGATCCGCCTGGTGCCGACAGCGCTGGTGCCGCGCGCTTTGTCGATCGTGATGAGCGGCGTTCCCGCCGCAATGATCATCGCCGTGCCGCTCGGCAGCTATCTCGGCGAGGTAATGAGCTGGCGCGCCGTGTTCCTGCTGGCGACGGCGTTTGCCGGCATCGTGTTCGTGGTGCAGGCGCTGGTGCTGCCGCGTCTGGCCCCGAGGGGAGCAGCCGGGTTCGGCACCTTGATCGAGATCCTGCAACGTCCGGGGATCGGCGCCGGCATCCTGGCGGCGACCTTGGTCTTCACCGGACATTTCGGCTATTTCGGCTACATCCGCCCGTTCCTTGAAAACGTGACCGGGCTGAGCGCGGCCGGCGTCGCCGCGACCTTGCTCGCATTCGGCGTTGCCAACTATCTCGGCTCGTTCGTGAGCGGCTTCCTGGCCGAACGCAAACTCAAGCTCACGATGATCGCGATGCCGTTCCTCATCGGCCTGGTCGGCCTGTTGCTTGCGGCCTATGGCAAGGATGTCGTTCCCGCGCTGGTGCTGGTCGCGCTCTGGGGCTTTGCCTTCAGCGGCGTTCCTGTGGCGACGACGACCTGGATCACGCGCATGGTGCCCGATGAGACGGAAAGCGGCACCGGAATGACGGTGGCCTCGATCTTCCTCGGCATCACCACGGGCGCCGCCGGCGGCGGGCTGGTCCTCGACGTCATGGGCGCGCCCGCCGTGTTCGTCGCCGGCGCCATTCCCCTGCTGCTCGCCGTCCTGCTGATCGCGACCAAGGTCCGGACCAGGCCTTCCTGACCGTCGCAAGGCGGGAGAACCGCGACACCCCGGATGCTCCGCCTGCAGCGGCATGACGCAGCAGCGGAGCCCGGCAAAGGGGCCTTCTCAGAGCCGTGGCTTTAAGGCTAAAAGAGCCGTGAACGCGGCCCTTTGGCGCGTTTTTTGCTGATTTCGTTCGAAAACAGCGCCTAAACGCCCCATTTCTTTGAGAAAGCCCATCATGACTCGTGTCGATGCCCACGGATTGAAGATCGCTCCTGTCCTGTTCGATTTCATCGCCAAGGAGGCGACGCCCAAGACCGGGATCGCGCCGGACGCGTTCTGGGCCGGACTTGCCGCTATTATCCAGAAGCTCGGACCGAAGAACCGCGAGCTGCTCGCCGTGCGCGACACGCTACAGGCCAAGATCGACGACTGGCATCGCGCCCACAAGGGCAAGGCGTTCGACATCAACGCCTACACCGCCTTCCTCAAGGAGATCGGCTATCTGTTGCCGGAGCCGGCGACCCACAAGGTCGAGACGGCCAATGTGGACGAAGAGATCGGCAAGATCTGCGGCCCGCAGCTCGTGGTGCCGCTGACCAACGCCCGCTACGCGCTGAACGCCGCCAACGCGCGCTGGGGCTCGCTGTACGACGCCTTCTACGGCACCGACGCGATCCCGCACGATCCGAGCGAGGCTGGCCGTGGCTACAACAAGGCCCGCGGCGACAAGGTGATCGCCAAGGCCAAGGCCTTCCTCGATGCCGCCGTCCCGCTTGCGACCGCGAGCCACACCGACGTGACCTCCTACAGCGTGATCTCGGGCCAGCTCTCGGCCAAGCTGAAGAGCGGCAACGCCACCGCGCTGAAGAACGGCGCGCAGTTCGCCGGCTATCAGGGCGACGCCGCGTCCCCGAGCGCGATCCTGCTCGTCAACAACGGCATGCATGTCGAGGTCAAGATCGACCGCAACAACACGATCGGCAAGGACGATCCGGCCGGCGTCGCCGACATGATCCTGGAATCGGCGGTCTCCACCATCCTCGACATGGAAGACTCGGTTGCCGCCGTCGACGCCGAGGACAAGGTGCTGGTCTATCGCAACACGCTCGGCCTGATGAACGGCACGCTGTCGGCCGATTTCGAGAAGGGCGGCAAGACGCTGACGCGCGCGCTCAATGCCGACCGCGTCTACAAGAAGCCTGACGGCGGCGAGCTGAAGCTGCACGGCCGCAGCCTGCTGCTGATGCGCAATGTCGGCCACCACATGTTCACCGACGCGGTGCTCGACGCCAAGGGCGAGGAGATTCCGGAAGGCCTGCTCGATGCTGCGGTCGCCGGGCTGCTCGCGATCCACGACCTCAAGGGCAATTCCAAGACCAAGAACAGCCGCACCGGCTCGGTCTATATCGTCAAGCCGAAGATGCACGGCCCCGATGAAGTGACGCTGACCTGCGACCTGTTCGCCGAGGTCGAAAAGATGCTCGGCCTGCCGGAGAACACCATCAAGGTCGGCATCATGGACGAGGAGCGCCGCACCACGGTCAACCTCAAGGCGTGCATCCAGCGCGCCTCCAAGCGCATCATGTTCATCAACACTGGATTCCTCGACCGCACCGGCGACGAGATCCACACCTCGATGGAAGCGGGTCCGATGATCCGCAAGAACGACATGAAGGCGCAGCCCTGGATCAAGGCCTATGAGGACTGGAACGTCGACACCGGTCTSGTCGAYGGCCTGCCCGGCCATGCCCAGATCGGCAAGGGCATGTGGGCCGCGCCCGACAAGATGGCGGACATGCTGGCGCAGAAGATCGGCCATCCGCAGGCCGGCGCCACCACCGCCTGGGTGCCGTCGCCGACCGCCGCCACGCTGCACGCGCTGCACTATCACCAGGTCAACGTGATCGCCCGCCAGCAGGAGCTCGCCAAGGGCGGCCCGCGCGCCAAGCTGTCCGACATCCTCACCATTCCGGTGTCGCAGTCGAACTGGGCGCCCGACGACGTCAAGCAGGAGATCGACAACAACTGCCAGGGCATCCTGGGTTACGTCGTGCGCTGGATCGACCAGGGCGTCGGCTGCTCCAAGGTGCCTGACATCCACGACGTCGGCCTGATGGAAGATCGCGCCACGCTGCGCATCTCGAGCCAGCATCTGGCGAACTGGCTGCATCAGGGCGTCATCACCCGGGATCAGGTGATGGAATCGTTGAAGCGGATGGCCGTCGTGGTCGACAAGCAGAATGCCGGCGACAGTCTCTACAAGCCGATGGCGCCGTCATTCGATGGCGTCGCGTTCAAGGCCGCCTGCGATCTGGTGTTCGAGGGCCGCACCCAACCGAACGGCTACACCGAATACATCCTCACCGCACGCCGCCGCGAGGCCAAGGCCGCGGGCTGATCCGCGAATCCTGCGACAAGCAAAAGCCCCGGCGATGCGCCGGGGCTTTTTTGGTTGGAGACAAGTCGTTTCGCTTGCAACGGCGATCCTAAAACACCGCGAGATATTTCAGCAGCGAGACGATGCCGATGATGATGACGACGACCCGTGCGATCTGCTTGGCGCGGCCGTCGAGCGGCAGCATGTTGATGAGATAAAGAACCAGGATAACGACAAGGAAAGTGACGAGTACGCCGACGAGCATGCGGGGCCCCCTGATGGCATCGGTGATTGTGGTGTTCGCACTGAACTAACGTGCGAAGATGAGACCGGTTCCCTACGCCGGAACCGAATGCGCCTCGTCCGTCGAGGCGATGCTATTCACGCGCCAGCACCGGTGCACGTTCGTACTTGGCGCGGACGCGATCCGGCGCCGGCGTGAAGTTGAGCGACGCGCCGCGGCGATCCGGGCGGCCGACCGCCATCAACCCGTCCTTGCCGGCGACGATATCGCCCTTGCGCAGGGTCGGATCGTCCTCGATCTTGACAGCCGCGAGGCCGACGGGGTCCTTGCCGTTGCAGGTGCAACCCGAAACGATCTGGTCGCGATAGCGGTATGCGTTCGGCAGTTCGGAGTACGGCTTGCCGTCTTCGGTCGCGGCGTTGTCGATGTTGCCGCCATAGACCACCTCGGTCGCGCTCGCCGGACAGAAGCTGTTGCAGCTTTCCGCCTTGCTCTGGTTGCCGGTCGCCGCCAGCGGGAAGTAGCGGCCGTCGCAGGTGCGCACGCAATAGGCCTGGCCGACATCGTAGCGCGCACGGCGTTCGACCCGCGGCGCCATCGGCACCGGGCCGTCGTCGAACGGCATCCGGATCACCGGTGGGCGGTCCTGGATGAAGCCGCCGAACAGTTGCGAGAAGAAATCCTGGGCCTGCGCCGCGGGCGCAAGGGACAAAGCGAGCAATGCCGCCGTCCCGAACGCCCACCGCCTGGAATTGAGCTTCATCATACCGCTCCCCGGTGCAACGCCGATGCTCAGTACAACGACGAACCCGCCGGGATGTTCATTGCCTGACGGCCCGACGGCAGCGTCATGACCGCGGGACGCGGTTGCAGCGGCATCGGCCGGGCCGAGATCTGCGTCGGGGCCGGGCCGATCTCACGCGCGGCCAGATGGGCTGCGTTCTTCGGCAGCACCACGACCTTGGTGCCGACATCGACCCGGCTGAACAGGTCGGAGACGTCTTCATTGGTCAGACGGATGCAGCCCGACGACACGAACTTGCCGATCGTCGTGGGATCATTGGTGCCGTGGATGCGGTACTCGCTCGAACCAAGATACATCGCGCGGGCGCCGAGCGGGTTACCCGGGCCGCCGGCCATGAAGCGCGGCAGATAGGGCTGGCGCTTGATCATCTCGGCCGGCGGATGCCAGTCCGGCCATTCCGCCTTGCGGGTGATGGTCTGGGTGCCGGCCCAGGTGAAGCCCTCGCGGCCGACGCCTACGCCGTAGCGGATCGCCCGACCGCCGCCGAGCACATAATAAAGCGCGGTGTTGCCGGTATCGATGATGATGGTGCCCGGCGCCTCGGTCGTGTTGAGCGCGACCGTGGTCGGACGCAGCCGCGCCGGCAGCGCGCCGTCCTCGGTGGCTTCGGTCGAGGGATCGTTCATCACCTCGTCGGAGGGATATGCGCCAGGCTGCGTCGACGCATAACCGAGCGCGGAAGAACTGACCTGGGCGCTGGCCGGATTGGTGAGGACGAACGGCGCCACGAACAAGACGCTGGCGAAGGCAAAGGTCCGCGCGGCGCGCGACGCAAGCCGGCGGCTGGAGAAAGACTGCTCTGTCATGTGCTGCCCCTGAACGGGATGCGCATCGTGGTGATGCTGTGACGATGCAACGCGCGGGACCGCGCGGGAGTTCCGCCGCGAATCGTCCCGAAAGCGCGATTGTCAACCCGTCACGCCTCACGAAGCCGCGATGGAACTTTTCGGAGAGCGGGCCGTTGTTACGCACATTTTGGCGCGCGGGGCAGGCTCGCGGCGCGACGTTTGTTGTCCTCGTGCGGGAGGAATTTGGTGCGCGCCTTTCCGAGTCAGCGCCTGCTTGGCAATGCGCCCGAAGGCACGCCCATCCCCGACAGCAAGGCCGAATTGCCGCCGGTCATCCGGCGCGCGGAGGTCGTCGCCTTTGCGCTGGTCGCGCTGCTGGTCATCGTCGTGGTGGCTGTGCTGTATCTGGCACGCGCCTTCTTCCTTCCGATCACGATGGCCTTCATCGTCGGCACCATGCTGTCGCCGGCGGCAAGCCTGCTCGAACGCTACCGGATCCCGCGCCCGCTCGGCGCCGTGCTGATCGTGATCGCGGTCGGCGCGGCGGTCGCCTTCATGGTCGGGCTGATCGCCTCCCCGGTGATGGAATGGAGCTCGCGGCTGCCCGAGCTCGGCGCGATGCTGAAGGAGAAGCTGCATGTGTTCGACCGGCCGCTGGCGCTGTGGCAGGAGCTACAGAGCATGGTCGGCGGCTCCGACACGCTGGCCGCGTTCCAGCTGCCGAAATTCGAATGGGTGCAGCCGACGCTGGAATTCCTGTCGCCGACCTTCGCCGAATTCCTGCTGTTCGTCGCGACCCTGATCCTGTTCATCGCGAGCTGGAAGGATTTGCGCCGCGCCCTGGTGATGACCTTCAACGAACGCGCGGCGCGGCTTCGGACGCTGCGGATCCTCAACGAACTCGAGACCCATCTCGGCAACTATCTGCTGACGGTGACCATGATCAATGTCGGCGTCGGCATCGCCACCGGCGTGATCTGCGCGGCGACCGGCACGCCCAATCCGGCGGGGCTCGGCGCGCTCGCTGCGACGCTGAATTTCATTCCGATCATCGGCCCGGTCGCGATGTTCGTGGTGCTGGTCGTGGTCGGCATCATCTCTGCGCCGACCGTCGGTGCCGGGCTGCTGGCGCCGGCCTGCTTCGCGGCCGTAACCTTCATGGAAGGACATTTCGTGACGCCGACGATCGTCGGCCGCAGGCTGTCGCTGAATGCGCTCGCGGTCTTCCTGGCGCTTGCGTTCTGGACCTGGCTGTGGGGCCCGATGGGCGCCTTCCTGTCGTCACCACTGTTGATCGTCGGATTGATCGTCAAGGAGCATTTGATGCCGGTCAATTCGCCGCAGCTGCCGGAGGGCTAACACAGCGTCTTCAATCGAAGCGGGGCACCGCTTCGATTGAAGAGAAAAGAGTCGAGCAACAAAGCCGGTTGCACAATTGGAACCTTGCGTGGAGCGAAACGTTTTTCACGACACGCGAATTCTCCGGGAGCTTTCGATGTCGAGCACGGACAGCGCATTTGGGATCAAGAACATGACGGACAAAGCGACCTATGAACGCCTCGAAAAGGATGTCACCGCCGTGAAGAACGATATCGCAGCCCTCACCGAACAGATCACCGACGCGCTCAATTCGTTTGCGAACAATGCCGGCAAGCAGGCCCGCCGACACTACAAGGATGCACGCGCCAGCGCGGAATCGACCTTGGACGACGTGTCGGAGCGCGGCAGCGCGATGATGGGCGCGGCGCAGGACGCGGCCTCCTCGATCGAGGAAACGCTGGAAGAGGTGATCACGCAACGGCCGCTGGCGACCGTCGGCCTTGCGCTTGGTCTCGGCTTTCTGATCGGCGTCACCTGGCGTCGCTAGCCAGACCGCATGCGCACCCTGCGCAATCCATCCTTCTGGGCGAGATGGCAGCGCTGGTGCGCCGCCACCTCGTTTGTCGATGCGCTTTTCAAGGCAAGATTCAGGGCACGGACCATCAATGCTTCAGCGGCTGATCAATGACGTCAAGGAATCCACCGGCAGCGCGCTGCGGCTGACGTCGCTTGCGGCCGCGGCCGGGATCGCGCTGTTCATCACGGTCGCCTTCCTGTGCGCGGCGGCCTTCGTCTATGTGCTGCAGCACTATGGGCCGGTGGAAGCGTGCCTCTCCGGCGCCGCGGTATTCCTGATCGTCGCGCTGATCGTGATTGCCGTCTACGCGGCACGCAAGCGCGAGATGCAGAGGCGCGCCGAGAAAGCTGCGAAGGCCGCGAAATCAGCCGCGGCAACCGCGTTCGCCGACCCCGCATTGATCGCCACCGGCCTGCAGATCGTCCGCGCCATCGGCGTCAAGCGCCTGATCCCGATCCTCGCGGTCGGTGGGCTGGCGCTCGGCCTGATGGCAAGCCGCGGCGCGGCGAGCGGCGATAGCGAGCCGGACGAAGAAGAATAGCAGCGCCTATCAACCGTCATTCCTGGGCTCGCGCCAAGGGGCGCCCCCAATTGCGCTATTGCGCACCGGGGAATGACGGTGAGATACCGGAGTTCAAGTCACGCAGCGGCCGGGCTGCAGCAGCTTGGCGACCTCGGTCAGGACGCTGACCACGGGCTCGCAGGCCACCTTGCGGGTATCGCCCGGGCTGGCGCGACCGGGTGCTGCCGGGTGATTGCGGGCCTCTTCCCTGGCCACAGGGACGCGGACCAGCACCGATGTATCGGGAAGCCGATCGACCTTCAGCGCGACCGTGCGACTCGCCAGGCCGGCCGCCGGAACCGCGGCGCGGTCGGTCTTCGCAGCGCGATTGACTGCGCTCTCCGGCGCCAATGCGGTCGTGACCTGCTGGCCGCCGATGAGATCATGACCGGATGCGAGCTGGACTGCGCCGAGCGTCAGTCCGACCGCCAACACAGCAAAAACTGCCTTCTGTCTCTTCGACATGGTGATGTCCTTCGCCCCATGGAAATCCGCTAAACAATCCCTCGGCGAGCACGGACACAACGCGAACGAAACCCGTGGGGTTCTCGCGTCCGGCCATCACTTAACCGTGTACGGAAAAATTTTCACACGCGCGGAACGAGTCCGGGGGTCTGCGAGTCATTGCAACAGCCGGTTATTCCCCCTGCCCCATTGACCGGCGACGTAGGGCGCGACCGTGGTGATGCCGGTCGCGCCCTGCTCTTTTTTCAGCGGCTCTTCTGGCCTTTCACGCGCGATGCGTCAGCCGGCCTGTCGTGCATGCTCCGTCTCGCAAGCGGGTCAGTGCACGGACGGCCCTCGCGCCGAGGCGGAAGGGCCGTCTGCTTCACGCATCGTCGCCGGATGGCGCGTCCTGGGATCGAACAACCGTCACCTCACGGCATGACGGGCAACGACCGACATGAAACTTGATTCCGGTCGTCTGGTCGTCGACGAGCATCAATTCGCTCAAGGGCTCGCCGCATTTGCAAGTCACCGTCTTCTTATCGGCAAAATACATCTGATGTCCTCCACAAGCCTGGAGATTTCATCTCGTCATCGGGGCGAGCCCGATTGCGCCGCGCTCGCCCCGCTCGCTTCCACTCCTTCTCGATCTGTCTGATCCGGCCTATCCGGATGCGAGGGGTCGGCTCCCGGCGGCTACTTCGTTGCGGCCTGCGCTGCTTCGCGCGCCTCGCGTTCGGCCTTGAGGCGTTGGAAATTGTCGTAGAAGGCCTTCTCGTTGGCGCGATGCTCTTTCATCGCCTGCGACGCCTCTTGCTGACGCTGCGCGTCACGGTCCTTGCGCTGCTGGGGAGTCAAATTCATACGGCACTCCGATAAGCTATTGAATCGACGATGGATTCAACGCACATCGCGGCAAAAGGTTGCATCCCCGCGGAGCTTTCCGTGGGTATGAAGCGGGACGAATGGTCGTGATGGACCCGCGCGCGCGGCCTATTTGCGCAGGCTTGCCCAGACGCCGCCGAGGATCAGCAAGCCGCCGACCAAATGGATCAGCTTGGGTGGCTCGCCAAGGATCAGCCATGACAACAGTGCGCTGGCGATCGGCGCGACATAGAGCACCAGCGACGTCCGCACCGAGCCGAATCGTGCACCGAGCCAGGCGAAGCCGGCATAGGCGAGCAGGCCGGGCACCAGGCCGGCGAAGACATAGGCCTCGAATGCCCGGGCATTGAAGACCGCCGCCGGCGAGGTCCACATTTCCAGAAGCGCCGGCGGCAGCGAGCACAGCGCACCGGCTGCCGAGAACAGGCTGACCCGCGCCAGCAGCGAAGCGCGCGGCGCGACGCGGGACTGCACCAGCGTGTAGCCCGACCAGCCGAGCATCGCACCGACCACCAACAGATCGCCCCAGGCCGCGCTCGATTGCGTCAGCGCCTCGAGGTGCCCGCCGGAGACGATCAAGAGCGCCCCGGCGAGCGCCAGCGCGGTGCCGAGCCATTGCAGCGGACCGATATGCTCGATGCCGAGCGCGGCCGAGATCAACAGCACCATGATCGGCGACAGCGCGAAGATCAGCGCGATGTGGATCGCGGTGGTCGTGATGCCCGCGATGTAGACCGGGCCGCCGCACAGGAACATGCCGAGGAAGCCGGCGGCGAGGATCGGCCACAGATTCTGCGCCAGCGGGATCTTGCCGTCCCGGACCGCCGCGATCGCGAACGGCGCCAGTCCGATGGCGATGATGCTCCAGCGGAAGAAAGCCAGCGAGAACGGCGGCACCGACCCGGCAAGGCCGCGCGCCAAAACCTGATTGGAGGCCTGCCCAACCGCGACCAGGATGAAGCCGGTCAGCGCGACCGTATCGTCCCAGCCGGTGGCCGGCCGGGCGGCCTGCGCTTTTGGCAGCTCGGCATCCATGACACCGCCCCCTCCGCCAGCGTGCCGCTACTGCTCCGCCGCTTCCTGCTCCATGTCGCGGCCGGACATGTCCTCGCCCTGCATGTTGGCGTATTCGCGCGCCATCTCGCGCATCAGGAATTTGGCCGGGACGTCGTGATAGGTRCCGTGGTCGTTGACRTACTGCATGTAGGCMCGGCCCTCGCCRTCGAACGGATGCAGCAGCGCRTCSGAATGGCCGTCGAAGTCGAGCGGCTTGACGCCGAGCTTGGCGCACAGCGTGTCGTTGAAGGTCGGGGTCGCCTTGCGCCAGGCGCCGTCGACGAACACTTCGGTGAAGCCGTGCCAGGTGAACAGGTCCGAGCCCATGCTCTGGCGCAGCTTCTCGGTGGTGAGGTGGTTGCGGACATCGGCGAAGCCGACCCGGGCCGGGATGCCGTGAACCCGACAGGCCGCGGCATACAGCGCCGCCTTGCCGACGCAGTAGCCGTTGCCGGCCGCGAGCACGCTGGAAGCCCGATAGCTCTCAGGCGAGCGCATGCTGACATAGGGGTTGTAGCGAATGCCGTCGCGGACCGCGGTGTAGAGCCGGCTCGCTTTGTCGCGCGCGCTGGCGCCAGCCGGGACGGCGGCGCGGGCGAACGCCTCGACGGCGGGATGGTCGCTGTCGACATATTCGCCGGGATCGGTGTAGAGGCGGCTGATCGTGTCAGTGAGGTGCTCGGTCATGGCGCAAGCTTAGCAAGCCGTGAGCCCAGTTCAATGCAGCTGACGCAGCCCTGCCCCGCCGGGCCGCCCGTTTGACGGGTTTGCGGTGTCCACTTCGCTCGAAAAAGCTCTAGTTCCTGAAGCGTTCGTCCCACTGCGGCGGCCGGTAGCTGCGCTTCTTCGCCTTGAAATATTCGCGCGCAAAATGGATGCCGATCCCGATCAGGAACGGTGGGGCGAGCGCGGTGGCAATCATCAGCGCGGTGATCGATTTCGGCGTCAGGATGTCCAGCACCATCGACGCCAGCAGCCACAGCGTGGCTGCGATCACCGCGACGTCGACGTGCTTCATTCCCCGTATTTCCCTTAGGTCCAAAACTGCCATCCGGGTTCCATCCTACCGGCTGGCCCGGCATGCGCCAAGGATTCCGGCGGCAGACGATACCTCCAGTCCTTCACTTTTTTGGAACGCCCCGCGCGCCATGTTGATCCGCATGTAGCGAATCCGGGAGGCCGCAATGGGCAATTCCAGTGACATCCACAATGGCGTCGATCGTCCCGCCAGCCGGAACGACGTCAATGACGCCGTTGGCGACGGACTAGCCAGAGCGATCTGAAGTCATGATGTGAAGTCATGGGGCCGTCGCAGGGCCGCAGCCAAATATCGAAAACAACCCCATGCAAAGCAACCCGTGTCGGCCGGCGTTCAAACCAAGCAACTTGACACGCCGGGCAACTCAGAGATAAACTTCTAATATTCAGAAATTTTCCGGTGTCCACGCCGAGGATGACGGCTGACCATGGTCTGCCGCGCCCGGCAGGAGCCATCAGCCTTGCGGCGGTCATCGGGGACTTCATCCGCATCAACGTGGGAATGGCAGGCAAGCAAGCGGCGGGAGCGAGTTGACGCTCCCGCCGCTCGATTTGTCGCGCTATTCGCTCATCGACAGCATCGCGTTCAGCTCGACGGCCGTGCGCAGCTGCTCGATGCGCGCGGCCGTCTGCTCGCGTTCGGCGCCTTGCGGCAACCGCGCGAGCTGGCTCTCGAGGCGCATCCGATGCTCTTCGAGCCGCTGCTCGAACGTATGAGGCTCAGAACGTTTCCGCTTTTGAATCGTCTTCATCGTTGACCCTTGGCGGTTGCAGACCGGGACTGTTGGCCCAGCGGTCCAGTTGATCGATGACCCGAGCGTGGCTCGGCCGCCGCGGTTTCGGCGCTGCCGGCTCGTCGGATAGTTTTCGGGGAAGCTTGACGTCGTTGGTCATGGCATCTCTCCCTCAACACAACGGGACAGCGACAGGACCGTTCCAATATTTTCCTACTTAAAGTATTGATTTTGCTTGTTAATTATACTCAATCAACGTTTTTGTCTCAATCCATGGAACCCAATGTGAGTTGGTCGGTTTAGCAAATTACTCATTCAGCTAAGTTTGGGTTTTTCCAATGAACGAGCTGCGCGGCGAACGGTTGCAGGTCATGTTGTCGCCTGAGGAATTGGCTGCCCTCGACGATTTCCGTTTCAAGCACCGTATGCCGACCCGCGCCGCGGCGGTCCGCGAGCTCCTCAAGCTCGGTTTGGCCGGCGTCGGCACCGACGGAACGGCGGGGGTGAAGTCCAGCGAATACGGGGTGTTCGATCGCGGGCCCGAGGGGCACACGCAAGCAGACGCGCCGCAAGAGGATTGACGGCGCATGGGCTTCGATATCGCGGCTCAGCCCGCAACGAACAGGTCCACCACCGCCTTCAAAGTGCAGACAACGAGCGCCGACGTGAACATCGCCGTGCCGAAATCCGCGAGATAAAGCAGCTGCGCCTTCTGCTCTGCATCGAGCTGCGCGATCGCCTTGCGCATGGCCAAGCTCCCTTTTGGGAAGAACGCGATGTGCCAACGTCCGTTCCTGCGCGGCCTCACGCCCGCTGCAACGCCAGCGTCACGCCGCCGAGCGTCAGCGCCATGGCGCCGATCTCGCGCAGCCCCAACGGCTCGCCGAGGATGATCGCCGCCGACACCACGCCGATCACGGGCACCAGCAGCATGCCGGTCGACGCCGATGTCGGCGGCAGGCGGCGCAGCGTCTCGAACCAGGTGAGATAGCAGATGCCCATCGGCATCAGCGTCATGTAGGCGAAGCAGCCGAGGCCGAACGGCGTGATCGCGGAGTAATTCGGATGCTCGAACAGAATTCCGAGCACGAGCATCACGAGACAGCCGATGCCGACCTGCCAGGCGACCACCGGCAGCGGCGGCATTGGCAGCGGCTTGCGGTTCAGCACATTGCCGAGCGCGAACAGGATGGCGCAGGCGAGCGCGAGCGCGATGCCGGTGAGCTTGGCGGCGCTGAACGCAAAGCCGCCACTGCCGAGCAGCAGCGCGACGCCGGCAACGCCGAGCACCAGCGCCGCCAGATCCCGCAACGTCGGGCGGCTGTGCAGCACCGGCCAGGCGAACAGCATCGCCCAGATCGGCATCGTGTAGGCCAGCAAGGCGCCCTCGCCGACCGTGACGAACTTCATCGCGATGGTGCCAAAGCCCATCCAGGCGAAGACGTTGGTGAAGGAGGCGAACAACAGCCGCGGGACCGCCTCGCGCGGCACCGCGAGCGACTGGCCGCGCGCCAGCGCCAGGCTGCCCAGGATCACCGCGGCGCAGGTGCCGGCAAGCCCACGGGCGAACAGCGGCGGCCATAGCTGCAACAACAGCTTCATCAACGGCCAGTTCAGGGCCCAGCCGAACGCCGTTACCAGAAGGCAGAGAAAGCCGATCGATCTGTCGCGCCGCGTCGAATCCATGGGCCAGCGCTTAGCAGGCGTGCGGCCGCGATTCTACGTCGTGTGGCGCATGCGGGGTCGCGCCAGACGCGCGAAGACCCCGGATCGCGCCGCGCTCCGGGGACCTCAGGCAAAGGTGCTGATCGTGATCCGCGGCCAGCCCTCGCTGGTCCGCGCGGCGGCAAGCTTGCTGGTCCAGGCATCGATCAGGCTCGCAATCAGAAGGCGGCCGGTGGCGCGCATGTCAGGGAGCTTCATCGTGGGCGTGCCGAGCGTGAGCGCGACCACGCCATGGGTTGCCGCAAGCAGCGCGCTCGCCAGCCGCTGCGGCAGGCCCGACGCGGGTTCGGCTCCCCGGGCAGCGAGATACTCCCGCACCGAGATCACGAACAGCTCGTAGCTGCGGCGCGCGATCTCGGTCTCGCCGAAATAGACGCCGTCGGGAAACCGGCGATCCTCGATCGTGCCGGACATCGAGAACAGCGATCGGAAATGATCGGGATTGTCGGCCCAATAGTCGAGATAGGTTTCCATCACTTGCCGCAGCCGCAGGTCACTGTCGGCGGTCTGTGCGCGAACCCGCTCGAGCTGGCCCGCGACGGCTTCGAGGTTCTGCTGCTTGACCGCGAGCAGCAGCAGCAGCTTGGTCGGGTAATATTTGAGGACGGTGCCCTTCGAGTAGCCGATCGCGTCCGCGATCTTCTGGATCGAGACGGTCTCCAGCGTGCCGGCGGCGAACTCCTTGCGCGCGGTCTTGAGGATCAGCGCCTTCAGCGCCGCCTTGTCGGCTTCCTGGCGCGCCCTGCGCTGAAAGCGCCGCGCCCCCTTGCTGGATCGCTCCTCGATCGACATTGCCGTCTCCTAGAGACTTTTCCGGTCCGATGGAATCGAAACGAGGTCTCCCCTTGTCATATCCAAGTTAATTGACTATGGTCAATTAACTTGGATATGACGGGAGGATCCGATGAGCATCCCTGTGAGCCCCCTTGCCGGCGACATGGTCCGCAGCGATTTCGATCCGTTCAGCCCGGCGACGCGGGCCGATCCGTACGGCACCTACGCCGGGTTGCGTGCCGCGGCGCCGGTCATTCGCCTGACCAAATACGACATCTGGGCGGTGCCGCGCTTTGCCGAGGTCAAGGCGATCTTCGGAGACCACGTCAATTTCAGCAACGCGGGCGGCGCTGGGCTTGCCAACCACTTCAAGGAGAAGCCGTGGCGGCCGCCGAGCATCGTGCTGGAAGCCGATCCGCCGCTGCACACCCGGACCCGCGCGGTGCTGGCGCGGATCCTCTCGCCTGGCGCGATGCGGCGGCTCGCCGATGACTTCAAGGCCAAGGCTGCAACGCTCGTCGACGGGCTGGTCGAACGCGGATCGTTCGACGCCATCAAGGACATCGCCGAAGTGTTTCCGGTCAGCGTGTTTCCAGACGCACTCGGCATCGACCAGGAGGGCCGCGAGAACTTCCTGACCTATGGCGCGATGGTGTTCGCGGGCTTCGGGCCCGAGAACGACTACTCTCGCGATTTGATGCAGCAGGCGCCTCGCGTGCTGCCCTGGGTCGCTGCGCGCTGCCAGCGCGAGGCGCTGCGCCCGGGCAGCTTTGGCGCGCAGGTCTACGAGGCCGCCGACACCGGCGAGATCAGCACGGAGGAAGCGCCGCTGCTGGTACGCTCGCTGCTCTCGGCGGGGCTCGACACCACGATCAGCGCCATCGGCATGGCACTGTACACGCTGGCGCGCCATCCCGAGCAATGGGCGCTGCTCGCAGCCGATCCTGCGCTGTCGCGCGCGGCGTTCGACGAGACATTGCGCTTCGATTCACCGGCGCCGTTCGTGTTCCGCACCACGCCGCACGAGACCGAGATCGCAGGCGTCACGATCGGCAAGCACGAGAAGGTGCTGCTGCTGCTTGCCTCTGCCAACCGCGACGAGACGCGCTGGGAGCATGCCGACCAGTTCGATGTCAGGCGGCGGCTGTCCGGGCACTTGGGCTTCGGCGTCGGCATCCATGGCTGCGTCGGGCAGATGGTGGCGCGGCTGGAGGCGGAGGCCGTGATCGCAGCGCTTGCGAGCCGCGTGAAGCAGTTCGAGATCGCGGGCCCGGTCGCGTTCCGCGACAGCTCCGGCCTGCGGGCGCTCAGCACGATGCCGGTCCGGGTGACGCTGAAGTAGCTTTGCGCAAGGGACCAGACCGGCCACTGAACCGCCGCCGCTTCCGGATCACGGATTAGATCCCGTCCAGGACCTCGCGGACCTTAGTAGCCAGCTCGTCGATCGAGAACGGCTTCGGCAGCAGATTGGTGCCGGGGTCGAGGATGCCGTTGTGAACGATGGCATTGCGGGTGTAGCCGGTGGTGTAGAGCACCTTGAGGCCCGGGATACGCTCGCGGGCCTGAACTGCGAGTTCATGGCCGGACATCGCGGGCATGACGACATCGGTAAACAGCAGCACGACGGAAAGTCCGCCGTCGAGCAATTGCAAAGCCTCCCGCGGATTGGCCGCGCCAATCACGGTGTAGCCGAGCTCGCGCAGCGCCTCGACCGAGATGACGCGCACACGCTCCTCGTCTTCCACCACCAGGACGACTTCGGTTTTCTGGCCGCGATAGGAGGCGATCGGCGTCCGCCTGACAAAATCGGGCCCCGCCTCGCCGCGATGCCGCGGCAGATAGATCTTGACGGTCGTGCCGACATCGATCTCCGAATAGATCCTGACATGCCCGCCGGACTGACGCACGAAGCCATAGACCTGGCTGAGACCGAGGCCGGTGCCCTTGCCGATGCCCTTGGTGGTGAAGAAGGGATCGAATGCCTTGGCCATCACCTCTTCGCTCATGCCGCTGCCGTTATCGGCGACCGCAATCATGACATATTGGCCCGACGGAATGGCGTAAGCCTTGGCCGCGATCTCGTCCACATAGGCGTTGGATGTCTCCAGCGTGAGCTTGCCGCCGTCCGGCATCGCATCGCGGCCATTGACGCAGAGATTGAGGACGGCGTTTTCGAGCTGCCCGGGATCGGCGCGCACCTGCCAAACCCCGGCGGTCAGCACAGCTTCCAGACTGGTGGTCTCGCCGAGCGTCCGCGCCAGCAAGTCCGCCATCCCCGCGATCATCCGGTTGGGATCGAAGGTCACCGGCGCCAGCGGCTGCTGACGCGAGAAGGCGAGCAGACGCTGCGTCAATCCGGCGGCGCGTTGCGCGGCATCCACGGCCGCGTCGAGGAAGCGATCAACGTCGATCTCCCCCTTGGCGAGCTTGCGCTGCATGAGATTGAGCCCGCCGATCACCACGGCGAGCATGTTGTTGAAGTCGTGTGCGATGCCGCCAGTCAACTGTCCGACCGCCTCCATCTTCTGTCAACTGTCCGACCGCCTCCATCTTCTGGACCTGACGCAACTGCTCCTCGGCCTTGGTCCGCTCCTGCACCTCCTCCAGGACGCGCTGCTCCAGCGTGGCGTTGAGCGCTTGCAGCGCAGCCTCGGCGCGACGACGCTCGACCAATTCGCGCTCGGCGGCCTGGAACAGCCGCGCGGTGTCGATCGCGGTCGCAGCCTGCGCCGCGATGCCGGCGATCAGCCGCTCCGCCCGTTCATCGAAAATGCCCGGCTCCGGGTGACCGAAGAACAGCCCGCCCAGCACCTCGCCGGATCGCGACACCACGGGCGCGGCGAGATAGCTGCGCACCGGCAGATGTCCTTTCGGCATCCCGTAATGTGGATCGCTCTTGCCGTAACGCGGATCCTCCAGAATGTCGTCCGACCGCACGATCGCATCGCCGCTGAAGGTCGGCGCGAACACCGCGGTGTTGCGCGGCATCGGAAATTGCGAGAATGCCTCGCGCGGCGCGCCGGACAGGGTGTAGAGCGTGTAGCTCTCCCCCGTGTCGTTGATCACATTGTAGAAGAACGAACCGAACGCGGCGCCGGTCAATTCAGTCGCGGCATCGGTGACGATCTGAACCGCCCTATCAAGATTGAGTTCGCCGGCAACCGTGCTGCCCACCTTGTTCAGGAGTTCGAGGACGTGGGCCTCCTCCTCGAGCCTTGCAGAACGTTCAGACCGCGTGGCCGAAAGCTCGAGATTGGCGGCAACACGCGCCAGCAGTTCGCGGGCACTGAACGGCTTGACGAGATAATCATCCGCACCGATCTGCAGGCCCTCGACCTTCGCCTCCTCGCCTGCGCGGGCCGACAGGAAGATCACCGGCAGGCCCTTGAGCTCCTCGTCGGAGCGGAGCGCATTGAGAAGGCTGATGCCGTCGAGGCGCGGCATCATGATGTCGCTCAATACGAGGGCGGGCCGACGCCGCCATGCGGCCTCGAGCGCCGCCTGGCCATCTTCGACGGCCTCGACGTCGTAGAGCGGCGCGAGCAGGCGACGCACATATTCGCGCATGTCGGCATTGTCGTCCGCGAGCAGGATGCGCTGTCGCTGCCCCACGACGGCGGGCGCCACGAAGCCGAGATCCTCCGACGACGACGGATCGGGCCGATCATCGATGCCACCGCCCTCCAGCCATCCCATCGCTTCGTCGAGATAGGCCTGGGCGCGGGCGCTGCTCGGCATGGACGATTTGCCCGCGCCGATCTGCTCGGCAGGCAAATGCTCGGTCCCGAACGGCAGCGTCACCGTGAACGTTGTGCCACGCTCGACCTGGCTTTCGACCGAGATCTGGCCGCCATGCTGCTTGACGAGTTCGCGCACCAGCGCAAGGCCAATGCCGCTTCCTTCGAATGAGCGGCCGCGCGCCCCTTCGACGCGCTGAAACCGTTCAAAGATGCGCGACAGCGCGGGTGCGGGAATGCCGGTCCCGGTGTCGCGCACCGCGATCTCGGCGTGAGCGCCATCAGCCGAAGCCTTGATCGAGACCCCGATCTCGCCCGCGAAGGTGAACTTGAAGGCATTTGACAGCAGGTTGAGAACGATCTTCTCCCACATGTCACGGTCGACATAGAGAGGCTGTGGCAGCGGCTGAGCCTCGATCACGAGACGCAGGCCGGCCTTCTCGATGGCCGACCGGAAGTTCGACGCGAGATCCGACGTCAGCGCGACGAGATCGACCGGCTCGAAAGCGGCCGAGACGCGGCCTGCCTCGATCCTCGCAAAATCCAGCAGCGTGTTGACGAGCTTCAGCAGGCGCTGGCCATTGCGATGGGCGATATCGGCCAGCGAACGTTGCCCCGGCAGCAGCTGACCACCGGCTTCGGACAGCAGCTCCTCCAGCGGGCTCAACATCAAGGTGAGCGGCGTGCGGAATTCATGGCTGACATTGGAGAAGAAGGTGGTCTTGGCGCGGTCGATCTCGGCCAGCGCCTCGGCGCGACGGCGCTCGTCCTCATAGGCCTGGGCGTTGTTGATGGCCGCCGTGATCTGCGCGGATACGAGCCCGAGAAAGCTCGTGTAGCGTTCGTCATAGAGTCGGACCGGACTGAGGCCCGCGATCAGGAATCCCGCGAGCGCATCACCGGCGGCAAGAATCGGAAGCACGACGGCCTGCTCCGGCGCCAGGCGCCAGCCGCCGGATGGGAAATCAACCCCGAACATCGGCTTCAGGTTTTGCACCAGAACGCCGTCGCGGCTCGCCTGCGCCTCGGCGATCGGCCATGCAGCGCTGCCATCGAGCGCGAGCTGCGGGATGACTCCGGCATGGTCGCGAGCGATGCCGCTTGTCGCGGCCAGCCGCGCGACCTGCTCCTGCGAATCGATCAGATAGATCATCGCGAATGGCAGATCCCGAAGATCGGTCGCAATCGCAGCCGCACTGCGTTCGCAGGCCTCGCCGACGCTGCGGGCCTCGGCGGAGCGGCTGGCAAGCTCGCGCAGCAGCGAGAGTTGCCGCTCGCTGATCACCCGCTGGGTATCGTCGGTGTTGGCGCAGAAGATCCCGGCAGGCAGGCCGTCGGCATCGGGAATCGGGCTGTAGGAGAAGGTGTAATAGGTTTCTTCCGGAAAGCCGTTGCGCTCCATGATCAGGAGCTGCGCCTCGACATAAGTCCCTTCGCTCCCGCTCATCGCCTTGGTGAGCAGCGGCGCGATGTCGTTCCAGATCTCGCGCCAGACCACACGGGTCGGCTGCCCGAGCGCACGTGGATGCTTGCCGCCGATGATCGATTTGTAGGGATCGTTGTAGAGGAAGGTGAGATCGTCGCCCCAGCCGATCCAGATCGGCTGCTGCGACGTCAGCATGATGCGGACCGCGGTCTTCAGGCTGTCAGGCCAAGTCTCGGGCGGACCTATCGAGGTGCTCGCCCAATCGAAATCCTTGCTGAGCCCGGCCAGCTCGCTGCTTCCGATGAAGAGACGTTCAGTGGTTTCGCCTCGCAATGTCGTCGGAGTCTGCAATCTCGACACAACGGCTCCCGGCAAACCTCAATAATGAAAAGCAAACGCCTTTTGACAATGCCGGTTCCTCGCCGCGCCGTGGCTGTTGCACCGCCCATAGCAAGATCATGGCTCATGAAAAACCGGCGTACCTTGCGGGTACGCCGGTTCGAGTTTCCAGCCTAGATCAAATCAGGTCGTCATGCCGACGCCGCGCGCGGCGTGCGGTTGCGCGAGTTGCGCTGGAAGAACAGCGCCTGGCTCGCCACCGCCGACACCATCGCCGGCTGGAACGGCTTGGAGATCAGGAACGCCGGCTCCGGCCGCTCGCCGGTCAGGAAGCGCTCCGGATAGGCGGTGATGAACACCACCGGCACCTCGAAGGTGCGCAGCAACTCGTTCACCGCATCGAGTCCCGACGAGCCGTCGGCGAGCTGGATGTCGGCGAGGATCAGGCCGGGCTTCTTGTTCTTGGCAAGCGCGACCGCATCGGAATGCGTGCGCGCAACGCCGATGACGTTATGGCCGAGATTCTTCACCAGGCTCTCGAGGTCCATCGCGATGAAGGTCTCGTCCTCGATGATCAGGACATCGGTGGCGATCTCCGCGGCCATCTCGCGGCCGGCGGCGTCGGTCAACTTGCGCGTCTCGGCAATGTCGGTGCCGAGAATATAGCCGACCTCCTCCTCCGAGAAACCTTCCAGCGACAACAGCAGAAAGGCCTGCCGCGGCAGCGGCGTGATGTTGGAGAGTCGGCGCTCCGGCGGCAGCGACAGCGTCGCCACCTCCTCATTGTCGTTGTTGTTCACCGCCACCGAATTCCATATCTGGGTGAACAGCCGAAACAGGCCGGCGCGCGGGCCGTGCGTCTGGTCGAGCAGCGATCCATCCTGCAACAAGGCCTCGAGCATGGCCCCGACATAGGCGTCCCCTGACGCCTGGTTTCCGGTCAGTGCGCGTGCGTAGCGGCGCAACAGCGGAAGGTGTTCGGCAACGATCTGCGATCGGGACATTCCCACTCCATCCTTGTTCGTGAGGCCTTGCAGCCTGAAACCTTTCGTCTCGGGGCGGCGTACCAATCTGAGCGACCCCGGTTCCCCTGCATGCCCGATTACGCGCGAAAGCCGAAAAAGTTCCACGAAATAGTTCCAGTGTTCCGGAACTTTATCGGCAACTTCGCATTAGCTCCTGACCGACGAGGCAACGCGGCCAGCCTCTCTTTTCGAGGAAATATCTTGAAAATCAGAGACTTAACTCCCGGGGAAGCGTGGATCACATCATGAAGGAAGTAAAGAAGCAGGGCGGTCTGAACGCCGAGATTCAATCCAGAATCGGCCACCAGCTTCGCGCCATGTACGACGACGTGGTGCGGCAAGGGGTGCCCGACCGCTTTGCGGAGTTGATCCGCAAACTCGACGGCCCTGAGGCTGCCGCGGCGGCCGTCGCCGGGGGCGATACCGACAAGAACAATGGAGGGGACTAATGCCTCTCACGAATGAACTTCGCGACGATATCCTTGCATCGGTCCCTAGCCTGCGTGCGTTCGCGATCTCGCTGTCCGGCAACGGTGACCGCGCCGACGATCTGGTGCAGGAGACGTTGCTGCGCGCGATCGCCAATATCGACTCGTTCCAGCCCGGCTCGAACCTGCCCGCGTGGCTGTTCACGATCCTGCGCAACCTGTTCCGCTCCGACTACCGGAAGCGGCGTCGTGAGGTCGAGGACGCCGAGGGCAACTACGCCAAGACGCTGAAGAGCCAGCCGTCGCAGGCCGCGCATCTGGAGTTCGAGGAATTCCGCACCGCGCTCGAAAAGCTGCCACAGGACCAGCGCGAGGCGTTGATCCTGGTCGGTGCCTCCGGCTTCTCCTACGAGGATGCCGCGGCGATCTGCGGCTGCGCGGTCGGCACCATCAAGAGCCGCGTCAACCGCGCACGCTCGAAGCTGTCGGCGCTGCTCTATGTCGACAGCGCCGAGGATTTCGGCCCCGACAATACCGTGCGCGCCGTGATCGGCGGCAACGGCGGGTAGACAGACGCGACGCGAGACGGAAAGGCGGCCCGGTCGGGCCGCCTTTTCTTTTGCAAGGGGTCCGGCGGGCCGGAGCGGCGCGACGCGAGCAGCCCGTCGCGCGGGATGATCGAATGAAGGCTCACGAACTGAGTTGGGTCCTGACGCCACCAGGCGTGCCGGCGGCCTCGCCCCAGAGCCTTTCCGTTCCGATGGAATCGGAACGGAGCTCTAGGTTCTCGTGTTGACGCGTTTTCTTCACGCGAACCGGTATCCACTTCGCTCGAAAACGCTCTAGCTCGCCATCGCATTCCTGACGACGGCAGGCTTGAAGCCGTTGCGCAGCTCGAGAATCTTTCCCGCGATTTCGGTCACCGGGACCGGGTGGCTGAGCAGGAAGCCCTGGGCCTCGTTGCAGCCTTCCGCGCGCATGTGGTTCAGCTGTTCGATGGTCTCGATTCCCTCGGCGATCGTGGTCATGCCGAGGCTCTTGCCGAGACTGATGACGGCGCGGACGATCGATTTCGATCCATGCGTCGCGGTCGCGTCGCGAACGAACGACTTGTCGATCTTGAGCTTGTCGAACGGGAAGCTGCGCAGATAGCTCAGCGAGGAATAGCCGGTGCCAAAATCATCCAGCGCGATGCGCAGCCCGAGCGCCTTCAGCTTGTGCAGCGTCGCCAGCGTCTCGTTGCTGTTGGCGAGAAACACCGATTCGGTGATCTCGAGCTCGAGCCGGCGCGGCGACAATTTCGACGCCGCCAGCGCACCGACGACGACGTCGATGAAGTCAGAATCGCGAAACTGTACCGCGGAGACGTTGACCGCGAGCTTCATCTCGTTCGGCCAGGTGGCGGCCTGTTCGCAGGCACGATTGACCACCCATTCTCCCAGCGGGCGGATCAGCCCAATCTCTTCCGCGATCGGGATGAACTGGTCCGGCGGCACCAGTCCGCGCTTGGGGTGATGCCAGCGCAGCAGCGCCTCGAAGCCGCAGATGCGGTCGAGATGCAGGTCGTAGAGCGGCTGGTAGTACAGCGAGAACTCGTCCTTGCCCATCGCCTCGCGCAGGTCGAGCTCGAGCGCCCGGCGCCGTTGCAGGCTGGCGTCCATCGCCGGCTCGAAGAAGCGCCAGGTGCCGCGGCCCTCCATCTTGGCGCGGTACAGCGCGACGTCGGCGTTCTTCAGCAGCTTCTCGCCGGTGGTGCCGTCGCCCGGCGACATCGAAATGCCGACGCTGCATCCGACCACGACGCGATGGCCATTCAGCTCGTAGGACGCCCCGACGCATTCCACGATGCGGCGGGCGAGACGTTCGGAATCCTCGGCACTCTGCACGCCGCACTGGATCACCGCGAACTCGTCGCCGCCCAAACGCGCGACGGTATCGACCTCGCGGACGCAGGCATTGAGCCGGTCCGCGACCGCGCACAGCAGTTCATCGCCGACCGGATGCCCGAGCGTGTCGTTGACCTGCTTGAAATTGTCGAGGTCGAGGCAGAACACCGCAAAGCCAAGTCCGCGGCCGACCTGCCCGACCGCCTGCTCGATCCGCTCGCCGAGCAAGGTGCGGTTCGGCAATTTTGTCAGCGCGTCGTGCCGGGCCATGAACGCGATCTGCGACTCGGCACGCTGCTGCTCGGTGACGTCCTCGCAGGTGACGAGCCAGCCGCCGTCGGATGTCGGCCGCTGCGCGATGGCGATGATCCGCCCGTCGTTGAGATGCTGCAAATAGTTGCCGCCCTCGTGCTGGGCCAGCGATCTCTCACGCTCTGCCAGCAGGTCGGCGACGGTGCGATCGCCATGATTGCCGGCGGCGATGCTGAGGTCGAGCACGTCTTCCATGGTCATCCCGGGAACGACGAGTTCCGGCGAAATATCGAAGATCTCGCAGAACCGGCGATTGGCGACTTGCAGCCGCGCCTCGCTGTTGTAGAGACACAGGCCCTGCGACATGTGGGTGAGCGCCGCGTCGAGCCGCAGATTGGTCGCGTGCAGCTCGGCCTTCTGCTGCTTCAGCGCGGAGATATCGCTGTACACGAGGACGACGCCGCCCTCCTGCGTCTCGCTGCGGCTGACGCGCAGCCAGCGTCCGTCCGCAAGCTGCGCCTCGCTCGCAAACCCATCGACCTCGCGATCGGCCGGCGCCAGGTCGGCGGCATCGAACCGATTCGACTGCAACAACTGCGGCGAAAGGTGGATGAACTCGCTCGCACGCGAATTGGCGAGAGCGACCTGGCCGTCCGCATCGAGCAATACGACACCCTCACGCGACGTCTCGAGCGCGTCCGAGAGCCGCGCCTGCGCGGAACGACGCTGCGACACCTCTTGATTGACCATCCGCCTGATGTTGTCGCGCATGGTTTCCATGGCGGTCAGCAGCGTGCCGAGCTCGTCGGTGCCACCCTTCGGGATCGTCGCATCGAGGTCGCCGCCGGCGATGCTCCGCGCGGCCCTCGATGCGATGGCGACGGGCCCGATGATGCGGCGCGCCAGCAACCATGAAAACAGCGCCGACAAGAACAGCGCGACGGTGAGCCCCGCCACGTTCAGTTGCAGATCCCGCTTGATCGTCGAGAGCGCGCGCTGCCGGAACAAGAAACCGTCGCCGGCCGTATAGTTCACCAGCAGCTCGACCTGCTGGCCGACGATCCTGGAATAGCGATCGAGGTCGCCGACCGAGGTGCCGGATGCATGCGGATCGGATGCCGGGCTTCCCTGCATTGCGGAGCCGACCGCACGGCGATGCAGCGCCATCCAGGCGTCGGCGGCTTCCTGGACCTTGGCGGCGGCTTGTGCCGCCCGCGAGGACTGCGACCGATCGGCGGCGATGGTCAGGTCTTCGGAGAGCGTCTTCGCGAGCTTTTCGATCTGGCTGTCGAGGCTCGCGCGGAGCTCCGGGTCCGTCGTCAGCAACCGCTCCATCGACGCGACCCGCATCGCGGCAAAGTCGGCGCCGGCGGCCCGCGCGTAGTTGATCGACATCAGGGATTCGTCGAACGTCTTCGCCACCAGATCGCCGGCGTGACGGATGCCGAGGATGGAGTATCCGCCAAGCGCGACCGCAATGGCGCTCATCGCGAGACAGAAAATCAGAATCTGGGCGCGGATCGATCCCTTGGTCAGGGCAAGGCGCGACAGACGGCCGGTTGCGAACCGAAGCGCCTCCTCGCCCTTCACCCTAAGGTTGCTAACCAGGCTGTCCATACCCGCGCTTCGCCGTAGTGCTCGATACTCAAGCCACGCGAAAGGCGCAGCACTGCGAAATATGATGGTCTTTTCAAAATTGCCTAAGTAGTGACTGGAACTGATGCTAAAATCGTTAAGATCAGCTGGCGATAATCACCCTCACAGGTAATCCGGGACGCACAACTTTGCACCCTGGGGTAGCCGTGTCGGGTGTTCGAGGTTGAAGCGGAGTTTTCATGCAGTCAGGCTTGTTGCGCGCCGCGCGCCTCGGTCAGTTCGGCCGCGCGCCAATTGCGGGAGCTGTCGTCGCCGGCACGCTGGCCGGGGCGGCTCTGGGCGCGGGCCCCTATGCGATTTCGCAGAAGGATCGCGAATTCAGGCCCGCGGAAATCTCGATCAAGCGGGGCGAGGTTTTACGGTTCGTTAACGATGACGGCGAGCTGTTGCATCACGCTTATTTGAGCAGCGATACGTTCAGCTTCGACTCGGGCGACCAGCAGCCGGGCAGCAAGTTCGACGTCACCTTCTCGGTACCCGGCGATTATACCGTGTTGTGCGGCATTCATCCGAAGATGAAACTCGTGGTCCACGTCGCCAAATAGCCCCGCGAGCCGGCGCTGGATCTACAGGACCGAGGTCTTGAACAGCGCCGCATGGCCGAAATAGTAGACGAATAGCGTCACCGACAGCGCGGCGCAGAGTGCGACCGGCGCAAGCCACGGCGCGCGACGATCGCGCGGCAGCACCTTGTTGTCGGCGACGATCGCAAGCAGGACGGCGATGATCGCCGAATGTCCGATCGTGTCGATCTTGCCGAATTCGAAACAGGCGCTGATGAACATCCCCGTCAGCACGGCGGCGGCGCAGCGCCGGATCAGCGGCGTCCAGATCAAGGCAAAGGCGAGTGCGAATTCCACCATGCCGGCGGCGCGCATGTAGAACTCGTTGTCGAAGCCGAGGGTCATCGAGGCATGCTCGATCAGAAGCGGGAAGCTCCATTCCGGGTAGGCCCATTTTTCGACGGAAGCCCACATCAAGGTCACCGCCGCGGCGTACCGCATCACGTCGATCGGCCGAACTCCGAACAGATCCCTGTTCAACCCGACGAGGGCGAAATAGGCGGCGACGCCGAGGAAGATCGGGTAGTCGGCGAGATGGAAGATGCCGTAGTCGCGGATACCGATCCCGAACAGGATCACCATCCCCGCCGCCGACAGCGGCAGCGTGCGCCGCGACAGCATTCCGGCGGCGATGAGAAGTTGCACCGTGGCCACGAACTGCGACGTCGTCTTCAACTCCGGTGTCAGCAGGATGCCGCCCACCGCCCAGATCGAGATGAAGAAGAACGCGCAAACGGCGCGCATCATGTGCTCGGTGTACAGCCGCAGTCCCGCGGTGACGCGATCAAGCGCCCGGATCGTCGCCTCGCCGAGCGACGTGGGCTCGATCAGGCAGCCCGCAAACAGCCAGAACACGGCGGTGCCGAGCAGCAGTTCGAAATCGAGGCAAAGGACATTCTCAAGTCCGCGCGGCTGGCCGGCGACGTCGTAGGCGCAGAACCATTTGACATGCGCCTCGGCATCGCGCGCTGCCACGACGCAGAACAGAACCGCCGCAAGGCATGTGGTAACAAAGGAGCGCACGGCCGAGCCGGCACCTCGCGCCCATTCACTAAACATCGAACCGACCGCCCACACACTTAAGGACTTGTTTAACTTATATCAAATTTTAGCGTTTTGTGCCGGCCCGACAGCTCTTGGTTGTGTCGTGGTTAATGTTGGCGGGCCGGTTCCCGGTGCCGTCCTTCGTGACATCTTTTCAACCGGTTGCTTACAATTTTAGCTAGTTCCGGCAGGGGAGCTCAATTCAACTGTCGTAGTGCAATCCGGACAAATCGGATCGGGAGGCCGGTATCATGTTCGGAGCGTTGAGTATCGTCACTATCGGGGTGGGATCGGCCCTCGCCTACGCGACCAGATCGTACCGATTGCGCGCGGACCTGTTCGAGGCCTGCGCCGGCATCTTCCTGATCGCCGGACTGGGCCTGCTCGGGGCCTCGCTGCCGCACCTCGCCTGACCAGGCTCGCTGCCAACCATTTTGTTTCTGAGCGGCCATATTCGAAGGTCCTGAAGACCTCGGGCTGAGGTCAGCGCGGCAGCTTGGGCACCCCGGGCACCGGCGGGTTCGTGGCGGTCAGCGATTCAAGAAAGGCGACGAGGTCCTTCTTCTCGCCTGCCGTCAGAGACAAGGGCCTGATATCGGGCGAGCGGCTCGGCCGTTCGATCCCGCCCCTGTTGTAGAGATCGATGACATCTTCCAGCGTCGCAACCGATCCATCGTGCATGTAGGGCGCACGGCGCGCGACGTCACGCAATGTCGGGGTCTTGAACGCATATTTCAGCTTTGCCGAGGTCGGAAAGAAGCGGCCGCGTCCAATGTCATTGCCTTTGGCGGTGCCGATATCCTGAAATGATCCATCGGAGAAGGATGGGCCGCTGTGACAGGACGAGCAACGCGCCTTGCCGTTGAACAGCTCAAAGCCGTGCTGGGCCGATGCGCTGATCGCACTGTCGTCGCCCTTGATCCAGCGGTCGAACGGCGCCTCGCCGGCCACGATCGAGCGCTCGAAGGTCGCCAGCGACTGCTCGATCCTCGGACGCGTGATCGCTGCATCCCCGAACGCATGCGTGAACGCGTCGGCATAGCCTGATATCGCCGAGAGGCGCGCGATCAATTCCGCCTCGGTCATGTTCAGGTTCATCGGACTGAGCAGCGGCCCGAACGCGACGGATTCGAGGTCCCTGAACTTGCCGTCCCACCCCAGGGGCTCGAAGAAGGCGACATCGATCAATGTCGGCGAGCGGATCGGCATGCCTTTGGGGTCCTCCCCGATGGCACGCGGAAGTCCGTCACCCCATGACAGGGTCGGATTGTGGCAGGTCGCGCAGGAGCGCGTCTTGGACCGCGACAGCAGCGGATCGAAGAACAGCATCTGCCCAAGCGCCGACTTCGCCTCGGAATAGGGATTGCTGCTCGGGAACGGAATGACGTCCGGCCGGCGATAGCTGGCGCGGATTGTCGCGGGGTCGCGGGGCGCCGGCGCTGGCGCCGTGGTCAGCGCAAGTGACAGCCCGGCCGGCAAAACTGCCGCGAGCAAGGTCAGGCTGACCCAAAGCCTCATCGGTTCCTCAAGCGGTATCCTGCTCGGTGTATGCCGCAGCATGTTCAACGAAGTTTTAACGGTCGATTGCGTGCAACTACGAATGCCGGGCGTCGATCATCGATGATGTCGACGCTTTCGCGCGCAATCCGCGCAACGGCCACGCCTCACAACCTGAAGCGGCCGCGCCGCTACTTCTTCGCCGGGCGCACCGGCGCGGAGAACTGCTCGGTGCGGTCGCGTTCGGTCATGTCGACGACGGTGTCCATCGGCGCCGTCAGCTCGTAGACATAGGAAACGTCGGTGAAATAGCGCTTCGCGGTGCCGCCCAGCGCCTCGGGCGCGACGCGGTCGAGCAGGATCAGGCCGAAGTCGCTGTCGGCCCGCCGTGTCGCCTGGCTGGTGTTGAACTCCTCCCAACGGAAATGGAACACCGCGTCCGCATCGTCGCCCGTGACCTCCCAATTGGCCACGATGTGCGGGTGCTTGCCGACCAACGACAGCCCTTCGTCGGAGTGCGAGGCGAGTTCGAAGAACAGCAGCGACAGCGATTGCGCGGCGCGGGCGCTGACGGTGATGTCGGGCCCGTTCACCGCAATCCGGTCGGCATGCGGGATCGAGCGCGATTCGAACAGGCCCTTCAGCTTCACGCCCTGCCACTGGCTCTCGCTGAGCAGCGTGACCACGTTCGACATCGCGTGGATGCGCCCGATCAACAGCTCGCGGGCGACGTCGATATCGGCGCCGTGCCGCAGCGTGCGGGTCACGATCGACTGGATCACCGCCAGGATGTTCTTGACCCGGTGATTGAGCTCGTCGATCACGGCGGTCAGCCGGCGCTCGAACCCGATCCGGACCTCGATCTCGCGGCTGAGCCGCAGATTGTTGTAGGCGACATAACCGAACAGGCCGCAGACGATGCCGGTCAGCGCAAGCCCGATCGCCGCGACGATGGTCGCGGTCTGCTGCGCACGCACCGTGGCATTGCTCTTGGCATAGTAGTCCAGCGACCAGTCGCGGCCTCCGAACGTGACCGTGCGGACCATCGACGGCATCGGGCCGTCCTGGCGCACCGCGCGCGAGGTGACGATGCCCTGCTCGTTGGCGGTGAACTCGTCGTTGGAGTCGCGCGGATCCTTCAACGCCACCGCGAACAGCGAGCTGTCGTCGTTGGTCAGCATCAGCGCCGACAGTTCATACGAGAAGGTGATGAAGCCGGCCGGCTCGGAGGCGCCTTCCTGGAACACCGGCGCGGCGAGCACGACGCCGACCGGCCCGTTCAACCGCAGCAGCGGCACCGGGTCCGAGGCCACCGGCTTGGCGTTGGCCATCGCCTTCGCCAGCATCGGGCCGACCACCGAGTGACGGTCGAAGGCGCGGCCCGGGATGCTCAGGGTCTCCGGATTGCGCGGCTCGACGTCCATCAGCACGTTGATCGGCTTGTCGAGCGCCTTGAGGTCGAGCGCCTGGTCGTCGAAATCCCGGATCGTCGGATTGGTGAAGCCATTGGCCTTCAGCTCGGCTTCCGCTGCGGCAAGCTCGTTCGGCCTGAGCCGCGCGATCCAGGCGGCGACGACGAAATCGGTCTTGAAGGCGTAGATCGCCGAGCGCAGCGGCTGCAGCATATTGGCCTTGACCATCGACGGCGCCCGGAACAGCCCCGAGGCCACCCGCGCCAGCAGCTCGCGCTCGGTGAGGCGGTCCTGCACCAGGCTGGCATGGACGTCGATCGCCCGCGCCAGCGCGATACCGTCGATCGCGAGCTCCTGATCATGCACCCGGTAGGCGGCAAGACCGGACAGCAGGACGCCGATCAGCGCAATCAAGGCAACGATGAAGCCCAGTCGAACCACTCGCTTACTCGGCAATCAGGGGGTGGCGAAAGGGGACGGAAGGCATCTGGCTTCTGCGGGGGCGGCGACAAATCCGGATGYGACAAACGCCAGCCGCAGACGAATATGGAATAGCGATCATCGGTACGCAACAGGAGCCGGTCGGCAACATTAACGACGACGCCACCCGGCGGTCTTTGGCGGCGCCAAAGGTTGCTAATCGGCAAAGTTGGAATTTGTTCCGCCGATTGCGCAGCTTTTTTGCGGCGGGGTGATCGAGATCGTGAAATCACTTTCGTCAGCGCTCGCGGCACACCCCTCTCCCCACCCTCCCCCGCAAGGGGGGAGGGAGCCTGACCATCGTGCTCACCTTACTTTCACGATGCGCGACGCAACTCCGCGGGCTGGTCACGCGTGAGGGAAGCACTGGCGAGAGGGCTCCCTCCCCCCTTGCGGGGGAGGGTGGGGAGAGGGGTGCCGCTTGCTTCGCTGGAAGACCGGCTCGCGGCCACAATGATTACCTCGCCTTGGCCGCCTTGCCGCCACCCTGCGGCCGAAGACCGCCCTTGGTCTCGATGAAGCCGATGATCCGGTCGAGGCCGTCGCTCTTCTTCAGGTTGGTCATCACGAAAGGCCGCTCGCCGCGCATCCGTCGGGCGTCGGTGTCCATCTTCTCAAGCGACGCACCGACATGGGGCGCCAGGTCGATCTTGTTGATCACCAGGAGGTCGGATCGCGTGATGCCCGGACCGCCCTTGGAGGGGATCTTGTCGCCGGCGGCGACGTCGATGACGTAGATCGTGAGGTCAGCCAATTCCGGCGAGAACGTCGCCGCCAGATTGTCGCCACCGGATTCGATCAGGACCAGGTCGAGGTCGGGGAATTTCGCCCGCATGTCGGCGACCGCGGCGAGGTTCATCGAGGCATCCTCGCGGATCGCGGTGTGCGGGCAGCCGCCGGTCTCGACGCCGGCAATGCGGTCCGGGGTCAGCGAGCCGGAGCGCACCAGAAACTCGGCGTCCCATTTGGTGTAGATGTCGTTGGTGATCGCCGCGATGTCATAACGCTCGCGCATCGTCTTGCAGAGCAGGTCCATCAGCGCCGTCTTGCCGGAGCCGACCGGTCCGCCGATACCGACCCGGAGGGGGCCGTGAGAAGTGGGCATATCAATCCATCCATTGTCGTCCCGGCGAAGGCCGGGACCCATTACCACCGAACTGAATTGTTGAACGAAGCTGGGGCCGCACACTTGCATAACCACGAAGGCCGGTGGCTATGGGTCCCGGCCTTCGCCGGGACGACGGGTGGAGAGATTCGCGCCTCATGACCGGAACAGCCGCGTGTACTGCGTTTCGTGACGCAGGCTGGCGAGATCGGCGCGAAAGGTTGCGCTGCCGAGATCGTCGAGCGAGGCCGCATCGGCCCGCGCAGCGGTTGCGGCAACGACCGGCTCCAGATCGGCCAGCACGCGCTGGCTGTCGGTTTGTCCGAGCGGGATCAGCCGGCTACCGGCGGAAATCCAGTTCGAGACCACGGCATGCAGGAAGGCGTGCAGCGATGGCGCCAGCCGGATGCGATGCGCGGCGCTGACGATGCCGACCGCGACCGGATAGACGATTGGGCCTTCGCAGGCCGCGACCAGGGCGTCGAGGCCGGGCGAATTCCAGGCCGCGCGGGCGATCTCGATGAAGGCGCGGCCCTGCGTCGTGGTCTCGAGCTGCCGCTCGCGCGACGGCACGAACGCCGCGGCGAGTTCGGCAATCTCCTTCAGTCCGGCGTAATCCTGCTCTGTCGCTGCGCGAAAGCTCTGTGCGAGAAACACGGCGTCGCAAAATCCGCTGCCGTCGCTCAGCATCGCAGCAAGCCAGTCCCGCAGCGAGGCAGCGTCAGTGATGTCGCCGGCCTCGACCGCCCATTCGATGCCGCTGGAATAGGCGAACGCCCCGACCGGAAACGACGGCGACAGCCATGTCATCAGCCGGTACAGCGCGGCCGCCTCGCCCTCCGCCATCCCGCCGCGCATCGCGGCGGGATCTGGCTCATTTGTGGTCATGAGCATGGGAGTGATCGTGATGATGATGGGCATGCTCGCAATGCTCATCATGATGATGGTGGTCGTGCCCGTGATCGTGGTGATGTCCGTGATCGTGGGCATGGCTATGGGCATGATCATGCCCGGTGTGACCATGCGCATGCGCATCGGCATGCGCATGCTCGGCATAGGCGCCGCCCTCGGGATCGAACGGCGCCTCGATCTCGATGACCCGGGCGCCGAGCCCCTTCACCATCGCCTCGATCACGTGATCCCGGCGGATGCGCAGGCCCTTCGGCATGATCTGCGTCGGCAGATGACGGTTGCCGAGATGCCAGGCGACCCGGATCAGATGATGCGGATCGCTGCCGCGGATTTCCACGAGCGGCTCGGGAGCCGCGACCACCTCGACGAGGCGGCCGTCCTCCAGCACCAGCGCGTCGCCGCCGCGCAACGCCGTGGCGTTTTCGAGATCGAGCAGGAATTCGAGCCCGCGCGTCCCGGTCATCGCCATCCGCCGCCGGTGCCGGTCGTCGAAATCGAGCACGACGGTGTCGGCCGCGGCGTCTTTCCAGCGATGTTGCCCCAGGACCTTGGTTGCGCGGATCATCGATGCCTCAGAGCTTCTCGACCTTGGCGTCGCTGATGATCTCGATCACCGTCGGCCCGGTCTTCATGTCGGCGGAATATTGTCGCCACACCTTCATGTGTGGGGCCTTGCCATGGGCATTGAGGTCCTCCCGGGTCTCCCAGCGCTCGACCACCACATAGAGGTTGGGATCGTTGACGCTGACATTGCCGTCATAGGAGATGCACCCCTTCTCCTTGCGGGTCTCGACGGTGCAAGCCTTGTGCCCCTTGATGAAGTCGTCCTTGTTTTCCGGCTTCATCGGCGTAGTTGCGATCACGTAGATCATGCTGCTTTTCCCATTCTTGTTGTTGTTTTAGCGGACGTCGACCTTCTCGGGCGTGATCACCTCGATCTTCGGCGGCGCCGCCATGCATTTCACGGCGACCCGGCCGAACGTCTTCATGTGCTCGGCGGTGCGATGCGGCACCAATGCCTCGGCGTTCTCCCACTGCTCGACGAACACCATCTTGCTGTGATCGGTGACGCTCTCGTGCAAATCGTAGGCGATGTTGCCGGGCTCCTTGCGGGTTTCCTTGATGCAGGCCGTCGCCGCAGCGATGAATTCGGCGCGGGTCTCGGGCTTGATGGTCAGCGTGGCAACGACGTAAATCACGGAAATTCCTCCCGGGTTTTTTCTGGCTTGAGTCTTATTCTGACGCGTTTTCTTTCCGCGAGCCGGAAATCCGCTTCGCTCGAAAACGCTCGGTTACCGGGAGCGGTTTTAGAACATAAAATAGCGCTGTGCCATGGGCAGCACCTCGGCCGGCGCGCAGGTCAGGAGCTCGCCGTCTGCGCGTACCTCATAGGTCTCGGGATCGACCTCGATCTCGGGCGTCGCATCGTTGTGGATCATGCTCTTCTTGGAGATCTTGCCGCGGGTGTTCTGCACCGCGTAGAGCTTTTTGCTGATGCCGAGCTTGCGAGCGAGGCCGCCCGTCACCGCGGCCTTCGAGGTGAACACCACGGAGGACGCGGTGAGCGACTTGCCGAAGGCGGCGAACATCGGCTGGTAATGCACCGGCTGCGGCGTCGGGATCGAGGCGTTGGGATCGCCCATCGGCGCCGCCACGATCGAGCCGCCCTTGATGATGCAGTCCGGCTTGACGCCGAAGAAGGCCGGCGACCACAGCACGAGGTCGGCCATCTTGCCCTTCTCGACCGAGCCGATCAGCTTCGACACGCCATGCGAGATCGCTGGATTGATGGTGTATTTGGCGATGTAGCGCTTGACGCGGAAATTGTCGTTGTCGTTGCCTTTGTCCTGCGGCAGCGCGCCGCGCTGCTTCTTCATCTTGTCGGCGGTCTGCCAGGTGCGGATGATGACTTCGCCGAGCCGGCCCATCGCCTGCGAATCCGACGACATCATCGAGAGCGCGCCGAGATCGTGCAGGATGTCCTCGGCGGCGATGGTCTCCTTGCGGATCCGGCTTTCGGCGAAGGCGAGGTCTTCGGCGATCGACGGATCGAGGTGGTGGCACACCATCAGCATGTCCAGATGCTCGTCGATGGTGTTGCGGGTGAACGGCCGGGTCGGGTTGGTCGAGGACGGCAGCACGTTCTTCAAGCCGGCGATCTTGATGATATCAGGCGCGTGGCCGCCACCGGCACCTTCGGTGTGGAAGGCATGGATGGTGCGGCCCTTGAACGCCTTCACCGTATCCTCGACGAAGCCCGACTCGTTCAGCGTGTCCGAATGCAGCATCACCTGGACGTCGTAGTCGTCGGCGACCGACAGGCAGGTGTCGATCGCCGATGGCGTGGTGCCCCAATCCTCGTGCAGCTTCAGCGCGCAGGCGCCGCCCTTGATCATCTCGACCAGCGCCGCCGGACGCGAGGCGTTGCCCTTGCCGGAGATGCCGAGATTGACCGGGAAGGCATCGAACGACTGGATCATCCGCCCCATGTGCCACGGGCCCGGCGTGCAGGTGGTGGCGAAGGTGCCGTGCGACGGGCCGGTGCCGCCGCCGAGCATCGAGGTGACGCCCGCCATCAGCGCATGCTCGATCTGCTGCGGGCAGATGAAATGGATGTGGCTGTCGAAGCCGCCGGCGGTGAGGATCTTGCCCTCGCCCGCGATCACGTCGGTGCCGGGGCCGATGATGATGGTGACGTTGGGCTGGATGTCCGGATTACCGGCCTTGCCGATCGCTGCGATCATGCCCTCCTTGATCGCGACGTCGGCCTTCACGATGCCCCAGTGATCGACGATCAGCGCATTGGTGATGACGGTATCGGCCGCGCCTTGCGCGTTGGTCACCTGCGACTGCCCCATGCCGTCGCGGATCACCTTGCCGCCGCCGAACTTCACCTCCTCGCCATAGGTGGTGAGATCCTTCTCGACCTCGATGATCAGGTCGGTATCGGCAAGCCGCACCTTGTCGCCGGTGGTCGGGCCGAACATGTCGGCATAGACGGAACGCTTGATCTTCACGGACATGTCAGCCCCCAGTTTCAGCTAGCGCAGCCTGCGCGCGCACAATGGTGTCGTCGAAAATGCGATCGAGCCGCGGATTGATCCCCCGGCAACCGACAATGACTTTCTCGGCCCACGCCGCATAATCGGCGAGATCGTCGCGCTCGTCCTTGCTTGGATGCGGCACGATCCGCGCGCCGGTATTGCTGATCTTGTCGGCGATCTTGATCAGCTTTGCGGCGGAGGATTTGTGCGGGGCATCCTCGATCTGGCGTTGGCGCCGCTCGGCTTTCGGCAGGCTCATGTCGTCGGTACACTCGACCACGAGATCGGCAACCCGCCCGCTGAATTTCGTTGCGAGCTCTTCGCGCGTGGTCTCGGTGTCCTCGATGGTGTCGTGCAGCCACCCGGCCGCGACCAGCTCGGCATCAGCGCCGTCGGTCACCTCCGCGAGCAGGTTCGCGACCTCGGCGAGATGATTGATGTAGGGCTCATTGCCGCGCCCCTTGCGCGCCATCCCGTTGTGACGGCGCGCGGCAAGATCGGCGGCTGCGGAGATGAGGCGGATTGCGGGAAGCATCGGGCTAACGCGCCTCCCCAGCCTTCTGCACCCGGGGCTTACCCCTCTCCCCACCCCTCCCCCGACGCAAGTCGGGCCTGCCCGACTTGCGCAAATTTACGATGCGCAACCGGGGTAAACCCCGGTTGCGTTGGGGAGGGAGCCTGACGAGCGTGCACACCTCACTTGGCGTCGTTATCTTCACACCTTGCGTCACGGCTTCTCCTCACCACTGATATCAGATGTAAGGGACGCACCGGCGGAAGGGTTCCCTCCCCCCTTGCGGGGGAGGGTTAGGGAGAGGGGTGCCGCTTGCTCCGCTGCTTCCGCAATGCTGAGAGCCACTCCCTCAAGATTCCTCATCACGTCGTCGTTGGTAAAACGAAGCACACGATAGCCGCGCGACTCGAGCCACGCATCCCGCCGCTCATCATGCCGGATGCGCTCCTCAAAATCGTGGCTCTCGCCGTCAAGCTCAACGACGAGCTTGCAGGCATGCGCGACAAAATCGGCGATGTAACTGCCGATCGGCGCCTGACGGCGAAAGTTGAGACCGGCGAGACGATCGGCTTTCAGATGACGCCACAACAAGGTTTCCGCGCGTGTCATCGCACGGCGGAGCTGCTTGGCGCGATCGCGCTGGATGTCGCTTACCTGAGTATGCGGCATACCCCTCTCCCCACCCTCCCCCGCAAGGGGGGAGGGAGCCCGACTAGAGTGCTCATCTCACCGTCGACCATTTTCGATAGTCTCACTGCGTCAAAGTGTGATCACAGCTTCCCCTTCACCTCGGCACGGAAGCCGTAAATCACGCGCTTGCCGGCGAGCGCGACGAGCTGGACGTCGCGGGTCTGGCCCGGCTCGAAACGAACCGCGGTGCCGGCGGCGATGTCGAGGCGCATGCCGCGGGCCTTCTTGCGGTCGAATTTCAAGGCCGGGTTGGTCTCGAAGAAGTGGTAGTGCGAGCCGACCTGGATCGGGCGGTCGCCGCCGTTGGCGACCGACAGCGTCACGGTCTTGCGGCCGGCATTGAGCTCGATCTCGCCGTCCTTGATGAAGAGTTCGCCGGGAATCATGTCGCGCTCCTATCGGATCGGCTCGTGCACGGTGACGAGCTTGGTGCCGTCGGGGAATGTCGCCTCGACCTGGATGTCGTGGATCATCTCGGGGATGCCGGTCATCACCTGGTCGCGGGTCAGGACCTTGGCGCCGGCCTGCATCAGCTCGGCGACGGTGCGCCCGTCGCGGGCGCCCTCGACGATGAAATCGGTGATCAGCGCGATCGCTTCCGGATGGTTCAGCTTGACGCCGCGCTCGAGCCGTCGGCGCGCCACCATGGCCGCCATCGAAACCAAGAGCTTGTCCTTTTCGCGGGGAGACAAATTCATGCGAGCACTCTGAAAGCGTTGATAAGGATCAGTTGAGCCATAGCCGCGGCAGCGGCACGGCGGAGGCGCGGCCGAGCACCGCCATCATGTCGGCGCGCAGCCGGGCCGCATCTTGGGCACAGAAGCGCGCCATTGCAAAGCCATTCCAGGCCGAGATGCCGACCTCGCCACTGAGGCTGTTCGACGCCTCACGGATGCGTTCGACCAGAGCCTCGTCGCCCGGCACGATCAGCGCGGTGCCGATCGCACAGCCGCCATTGGCAATCGCGGGCCGTGCCAGCTTCTCGCCGATCTCGCCGTCGAGCCTGACGGTCTCGGCAAACACCAGCCGGCCGCCACGCCGCATCCGCCAACGGTCGACGAACTCGCCATACCGCATGGTCTCGCCCATCGCGGCGCGGCCGAACACCACGATCTCGCAGAGCAGGAGCGAAGCAGCCTCGGCGAGGTCGATGTCGATGCTCCTGACAATGCGGGCGCGGTCGAACAGGATGGTCTCCTGCGGCAGCCAGGAGAGATGCGCGCCGTCGGCGGCCTTGAGGGAGATATCGAGCCGCGCCGCCGCGCCCGGCGCGCGGTAGACTTTTTCGGCCGCCGCCGTGGTCAGTGTCAGGCGGGTGCCCTCGCCGGCCGTGATCGCAACATCGAAGCGGTCACCGCCGGCAATGCCGCCAGCGGTATTGACGAACATGGCCGATAGCCCGTCATCCTCGGGCGACGGGAAGCGGACGCGCAGCGAACCTGACTCGTGAAGATCGCCGCGTCGGGTGGCGCCGTCCTTGCGGTGAACGCCGAACCGGACTGCGCCCTGGGCACGGTTGGCCGCAAACGTCGCCGCTGCCGCGCCTGCGATCCCGCTCCGCATTCCCCCGACGCTCCCTCGCGCGCCATGAAAGGCGGCGTCACATTGTCTTCACAGCGCCATCTGGCGGCTGATCTCGGCGGGATCGAGGCTTGCGCGATCGCAGGCATATTTCACCGCGCCCCGGTCCATCACGGCAAAACTGTCGCCGAGTTCACAGGCAAAGTCGAGATATTGTTCGACCAGCACGATGGCGATGTTGCCGAGGTTGCGCAGATAGGAGATGGCGCGGCCGATATCCTTGATGATCGAGGGCTGGATGCCCTCGGTCGGCTCGTCGAGCAGCAGCAGTTTCGGCCGCATCACCAGCGCGCGACCGATCGCGAGCTGCTGCTGCTGGCCGCCGGAGAGGTCGCCGCCGCGGCGGCCGAGCATGGTCTCCAGCACCGGGAAAAGCGAAAACACGTCATCGGGGATGTTGCGGTCTTCTCGCTTCAAGGGGCCGAAGCCGGTCTTCAAATTCTCTTCCACCGTCAGCAGCGGGAAAATCTCGCGGCCCTGCGGCACGAAGCCGATGCCGCGCCGCGCCCGCTCATAGGGCTTCAGCGCGGTGATGTCCTTGCCGTCGAAATTGATCGCGCCGGACGCGATCGGATACTGCCCGACCATGGCGCGCAAGAGCGAGGTCTTGCCGACGCCGTTGCGGCCGAGCACGCAGGTCACCTTGCCGGGCTCGGCGGTGAGCGAGACGCCGCGCAGCGCCTGCGCCGCGCCGTAATAGAGGTTGATATTGTCGATCTTCAGCATCGCCTAGCGCCCCAGATACACTTCGACCACCCGCTCGTTCGACGACACCTGGTCGATCGAGCCTTCGGCGAGCACCGAGCCCTCATGCAGGCAAGTCACCTTGACGCCAAGTTCGCGCACGAAGGTCATGTCATGCTCGACCACCATGATGGTGTGATTCTTGTTGATCTCCTTCAGCAGCTCCGCGGTCAGATGGGTCTCGACGTCGGTCATCCCGGCAACCGGCTCGTCGACCAGCAGTACCTTGGGATCCTGGGCCAGCAGCATGCCGATCTCGAGCCACTGCTTCTGACCATGCGACAGGCTGCCGGCGAGGCGGTTGCGCGCATCGGTCAGGCGGATGGTCTCCAGCACCTTGTCGATCCGCTCGGACTCGGCCCTGCTGCCGCGCCAGAACAACGTGCCGCGCACCGAATGATCGACGTTGAGCGCGAGCAGGAGATTGTCCTGCACGGTCTGGCTCTCGAACACCGTCGGCTTCTGGAACTTGCGGCCAATGCCGAGCTCGGCGATCCGGGTCTCGTCGAGGCGGGTCAGGTCGACGGTGCCATCGAACAGCACGGTGCCCTCGTCCGGCTTGGTCTTGCCGGTGATGATGTCCATCATCGTGGTCTTGCCGGCGCCGTTCGGGCCGATGATGGCGCGCATCTCGCCAGGCGCCAGCGTCAGCGACAGATTGTTGATGGCATGGAAGCCGTCGAACGAGACGTGCACGCCGTCGAGATAGAGCATCGCCGAGGTGGCGCGGGTATCCATCACGTTCATCCGCCTACTCCGCCGGGTTCGGTGCGCCGACGCCGTCTTCGCGCGCAGCGCTGTCAGCGTCGGGAGAGCCGTTCCTCGCCTTCGACGTCTCCCACCAGCTGTTGAAGGTGCCGACGATGCCCTTCGGCAAGAGCAGCGTCACCAGGATGAACAGCGCGCCGAGCATGAACAGCCAATACGGGGCGAGCGGCCCCGAGGTGAAGAACGTCTTGGCGTAGTTGACGACGACGGCGCCGAGCGCGGCGCCGATCAGCGTGCCGCGGCCGCCGACCGCGACCCAGATCACCGCCTCGATCGAATTGCCCGGCGCGAATTCGCTTGGATTGATGATGCCGACCTGCGGCACATAGAGCGCGCCGGCGACGCCGGCCATGCAGGCCGACAGCGTGAACACGAACAGCTTGTAGGACTCGACGCGATAGCCGAGGAAGCGGGTGCGGCTTTCGGCGTCGCGCACCGCGATCAGAACCTTGCCGAGCTTCGAGGTCACGATCGCGCGGCAGATCAGGAACGCGATGATCAGCGCCAGGCAGCTCAGCAGGAACAGCGCGGCACGGGTGCCTTCGGCCTGCACGTTGAAGCCGAGGATGTCCTTGAAGTCGGTCAGGCCGTTGTTGCCGCCGAAGCCGAAATCATTGCGGAAGAACGCCAGCAGCAGCGCGTAGGTCATCGCCTGCGTGATGATCGACAGATAGACGCCGGTGACGCGCGAGCGGAAGGCGAGCCAACCGAAGCAGAAGGCGAGCACGCCCGGCACCAGCAGCACCATCAGCGCCGCGAAGGCGAATTTGTCGAAGCCGTACCAGTACCAGGGCAGCCTGTCCCAGTTCAGGAACACCATGAAGTCGGGCAGGATCGGGTTGCCGTAGACGCCGCGGCTGCCGATCTGCCGCATCAGGTACATGCCCATCGCGTAGCCGCCGAGCGCGAAGAACGCGCCGTGGCCGAGCGAGAGGATGCCGCAATAACCCCAGATCAGATCGATCGAGAGCGCGAGGATGGCGTAGCAGACATATTTGCCCCACAGCGCCACCAGATAGGTCGGCACCTGGAACATCGAGCCCTGCGGCAGCAGCAGGTTCGACAGCGGGATCAGTACGCCGAGCGCGGCGACGATCAGCACGAACGCGGTCGCGGCACGGTCGAGCGAACGGGTGAGGATGTGCGGCGTCATGCTTCCACCGCCCGGCCCTTGAGCGCGAACAGGCCGCGCGGCCGTTTCTGGATGAACAGGATGATCAGCACCAGGATCGCGATCTTGCCGAGCACCGCACCTGCCACCGGCTCGAGGAACTTGTTGGCGATCCCGAGCGTGAAGGCGCCGACCAGGGTGCCCCAGAGATTTCCGACACCGCCGAACACCACGACCATGAAGCTATCGATGATGTAGCTCTGGCCGAGATTCGGGCTGACATTGTCGATCTGCGACAGCGCGACGCCGGCGATGCCGGCGATCCCCGAGCCGAGGCCGAAGGTCAGCGCGTCGACCCGCGAGGTGGCGATGCCCATCGAGGCCGCCATGCGGCGGTTCTGGGTCACCGCGCGCATCTCGAGGCCGAGCGCGGTGTAGCGCCTGTCTCTTATACACATCTAGATGTGTATAAGAGACAGGTGTAGCGCAGCATCGCGAGCAGGATGGCGAACACCGCGAGCGTGAAGCAGAGGATCCAGAGCCGGTTATAGGTGATGGTGATCTGGCCGAGCTCGAAGGCGCCGCTCATCCAGGAGGGGTTGCCGACCTCGCGGTTGGTCGGGCCGAATGCGGTGCGGACCGCCTGCTGCAACACCAGCGACAGGCCCCAGGTCGCGAGCAGCGTCTCCAGCGGACGGCCGTAGAGGAAGCGGATGATGGTGCGCTCGATCACGACGCCGATGGCGCCCGCGACCACGAAGGCGAGCGGCACCGCGATCAAGAGCGAATAGTCGAACAGTGCGGGATAGCGGGTGCGGATCACCTCCTGCACCACGAAGGTGGTGTAGGCCCCGAGCATCACCATCTCGCCATGCGCCATGTTGATGACGCCCATCACGCCGAAGGTGATGGCAAGACCGATCGCGGCCAGCAGCAGCACCGAACCGAGCGACAGGCCGTACCAGGCGTTCTGCACCATCGACCACATCGCAAGATTGCTCTGGATCGAGGACACCGCACTTGCGGCTGCTTTGGCCACCAGCGGCGGCTGGTCGCCGAGCCCGGTGAGCAGCGCCAGCGCTTCCTGGTCGCCGCGCGCCTTGATCACGGCAACCGCATCGAGCTTGTCGCTGTCGGATGCATCCGACTTGAACAGGATGATGGCGGCGCGCGCCTCGGCGAAGGCCTGCTTGATCGACTTGACGCTCTCCTTGGCGAGCGCGCTTTCCACCGTCGGCAGCAGGTTTTCCTCGTGGCTCTTGAACACCGACTGTGCCGCGGCGAGCCGCTTGGCCGGATCTGACGACAGCAGCGTCAGGCCGCCGAGCGCGGCTTCCACGGTGCGGCGCAAGCGGTTGTTGAGGCGCACGGCGGCGGCATTGTCCGGCAGCTTGTCGACGGCCGCGCCAGTGGCGGCGTCGATGATCTTGCCGTCGGTCTGCGTGATGAAGACCTTCTTGCTGTCCGGATCGGCCGACAGCCGGCCGTCCTGCAGCGCGCCGATGATGCGCGGAGCCAGCGCGTTGCCCGATGCAGCGACTTCGCCGATCGCGGCCTCGGTGTCGGAGAACTCGTCATTGGCGAATTTGGCGACTGAATCCTCGAACGGGCCAGCCAGCGCCGGCACGACAAGGCAGCTCAGCAGCAGGATCGAGAGAAACAGCGTACGAAAGCGATCAATGCAAATGGCAAACACGTCAGGACCCCGGCAGGAGTGGAGGAGAAGGCGGCGATCAATGCCGCCTTCTCCGGTGTCGGAAGGTTGTGTTGTGTCGTTGTTGAGGTCAGGCGCGCCTTGTTAGGAGCCCTGGCCGCCGCACTTGTTGGTCTTGGTGTTGTAGTTGCCGCACTTCTTGCCGACCCAATCGCCGATCAGGTCCTTGGAGCCCTCGAGCTCCTTCGACCAGGCGTCGCCGGCCACCAGGCCCGGGGTCTTCCAGACCACGTCGAACTGGCCGTTGCCCTTGATCTCGCCGATGAACACCGGCTTGGTGATGTGGTGGTTCGGCAGCATCTTSGMCACGCCRCCGGTCAGGTTCGGCGYCTCGATGCCCGGRAGAGCGTCGATCACCTTGTCCGGATCGGTCGACTTCRCCTTCTCGACCGCCTTCACCCACATGTTGAAGCCGATGTAGTGCGCYTCCATCGGATCGTTGGTSACGCGCTTCGGRTTCTTGGTGTAGGCCTGCCACTCCTTGATGAACTTCTCGTTCGCMGGGGTCTTGATCGACTCGAAGTAGTTCCAGGCGGCGAGRTGGCCGACCAGCGGCTTGGTGTCGATGCCGGCGAGCTCTTCTTCGCCGACCGAGAACGCRACCACCGGGATGTCGGTCGCCTTGATGCCCTGGTTGCCGAGYTCCTTGTAGAACGGAACGTTGGCGTCGCCGTTGATGGTCGAGACCACCGCGGTCTTCTTGCCGGCCGAGCCGAACTTCTTGATGTCGGCGACGATCGTCTGCCAGTCGGAGTGACCGAACGGCGTGTAGTTGATCATGATGTCGTCCTGGGCGACGCCCTTCGACTTCAGATAGGCTTCCAGGATCTTGTTGGTGGTGCGCGGATAGACGTAGTCGGTGCCGGCCAGCACCCAGCGCTTCACCTTTTCTTCCTTCATCAGATAGTCGACCGCGGGGATCGCCTGCTGGTTCGGCGCCGCACCCGTGTAGAACACGTTGCGCTCGGACTCCTCGCCCTCATACTGCACCGGATAGAACAGGATGTTGTTCAGCTCCTTGAACACCGGGAGCACGGACTTGCGCGACACCGAGGTCCAGCAGCCGAACACCACAGCAACCTTGTCCTTGGTGATCAGCTCGCGGGCCTTTTCGGCGAACAGCGGCCAGTTCGATGCGGGGTCGACCACGACCGGCTCGAGCTTCTTGCCGAGCACGCCGCCCTTCTTGTTCTGCTCGTCGATCAGGAAAAGGATGGTGTCTTTCAGGGTGGTTTCGCTGATCGCCATGGTGCCCGACAGCGAGTGAAGGATACCAACCTTGATGGTGTCGTCGGCCGCTTGCGCGGGCGCGAAGGACGAGGACGCAGCCAGACCTAAAACCAGGCCGGCCGTCGCCGCGAGCGCGCGGCGGCGGGTCAACGTCGCTATTCCGTGAGTAAGCTGAGTAAGCATGAAATGTCGTCTCCCTGACGCAGGCGTGAACGCTTGCGAAACGGCCGCATGGCCGCCTGCGGTTAAGGGAATCGCAAGAACTGTGCCACGGTGCGTGGGCACCGTAAGCCGATGAACCAGCAGGATAATTTCAAGGGTTCCGGGCAAATACGGAACGCGACTGCCCAATCATTGGGCCGCTTGCTTGACCGCCGAAAGAGCAGTCAGATTAATTTATGAGCAAAATTGACGCGCTGGCTAAATTTCCGGCATCCATTTGAGACAGTTTGCGCGATGGTTCGGCGGACTTCACGCACCAATCCGCCGATTCCACCTTGAAACCGCCCAGTTCCTGGTCCATATGCTGCTGATGCCCGCGAGAGTCGCGGTGCCTTCGCGAGCTGCGTGTTCAAGCTGCCCCAAGCGGCTTCTGGCTCGCCTTTCAGCTAACCCAGCTAGACGCCCCAGACACGCGGGTGTCCCGAATGCCTTCATGCGCTTCCGGCCGATTGTGGCCCGGACGATGACGGCTTTTATGGAAAGAACCACCTTTTGACCTCCTTTCAGGATTTCGGCCTCGCCGATCCCATCGCCCGCGCGCTTCGAGAAGAGAATTATCTCACGCCAACCCCCATCCAGGCCCAAACCATCCCGCTGGCGCTCGCCGGCCGGGATGTCGTCGGTATCGCCCAGACCGGAACCGGCAAGACCGCGTCCTTCGCGCTGCCGATCCTGCACCGGCTGCTCGAGAACCGCATCCGCCCGCAGCCCAAGAGCTGCCGCGTGCTGGTGCTGTCGCCAACCCGCGAACTGTCCGGGCAGATCCTCGACAGCTTCAACACCTATGGCCGCCACATCCGGCTGTCCTCGGCGCTCGCCATCGGCGGCGTGCCAATGGGCCGCCAGGTCCGTGCCGTGATGCAGGGCGTCGAGGTGATGGTCGCCACCCCCGGCCGCCTGCTCGATCTCGTGCAGAGCAACGGCCTGAAGCTCAACCAGGTCGAGTTCCTGGTGCTCGACGAAGCCGACCGCATGCTCGACATGGGTTTCATCAACGATATCCGCAAAATCGTCGCCAAGCTGCCGATCCGGCGCCAGACGCTGTTCTTCTCGGCCACCATGCCCAAGGACATCGCCGAGCTCGCCGAGGCGATGCTGCGCGATCCCGCCCGCGTGGCGGTGACGCCTGTGGCCTCGACGGTCGATCGGATCGCCCAACGCGCGATCCAGGTCGATTTCGCGGCCAAGCCTGCGGTCCTCGCCCAGCTCCTGAAGCAGGAGCCGGTCAACCGCGCCCTGGTCTTCACCCGCACCAAGCATGGCGCCGACAAGGTGGTGAAGAGCCTTGCCAAGGCCGGCATCGAAGCCAATGCGATCCACGGCAACAAGTCGCAGAACCACCGCGAGCGCACGCTGGCGGCGTTCCGTTCCGGCGAGATCCGCACGCTGGTGGCGACCGACATCGCCGCGCGCGGCATCGACGTCGACGGCGTCAGCCATGTCGTGAACTTCGACCTGCCCAACATCCCGGAAACCTACGTCCACCGCATCGGCCGCACCGCGCGCGCCGGCGCCGACGGGGTCGCGATCTCGCTGATCGCCGGCGCCGAGGAGATGGGCTATCTGCGCGACATCGAGCGGCTGATCCGGATTACCGTGCCGCGGGAAGACCGCCGCACGCAGGGTGGCCGCGAGGCGGCTGCACCGGCGCAGGCGACCCACCCGCATCGGGGTGGCCGCTCTGCGCCCCGCGCGCATAATGTCCGTGGGAATGAGGCTGCTCCGGGTGCAAAAGGGCCTCGCCGCCGCCGCCGTCCAGGTGGTAATAAAGGCGCGCCGCAGACGAGCCGGGGCGAGTCGCCGCGTCCGTCGCAGGCCGGCAACAGCGAAGGCATCCAGGGCGTCGCCTTCTTGCATCGCGARAGCCGGCCGAACCCGCAACACAACCGCAACAACCGACCGAAGCACTAGCCGTCGCTCGATCTGGAGAACCATATGGCTAAGGAAGAGCTGATCCAGTTCGAAGGACTGGTGACCGAAATCCTCCCCGACGCTCGTTACCGGGTGCAACTCGATGCCGGRCACGAGATCGTCGCCTAYACCGCCGGCAAGATGAAGAAAAACCGCATCAAGACGCTGGCCGGCGACCGYGTCACGATCGAAATGTCGCCCTACGATCTCGAAAAGGGSCGCCTGATCTTCCGSCACAAGGACGAGCGTCCGAGCGGCGCGCCCGGCGGCCCGCCGCGGGGYGGCGCGCAGCGCGGCGGTCAGTTCCGCCGCCGATAGGMAGGGCAYTGCAACCGTTGCGCGCATGACGTCCTGACATCCTGCGCAACAATTGGCCGGCGGCYGCGCCGGCCAAAAAATCGCGCACGTCAGGATTGTTTTGAGTTCTTCTATCGAATAATATCCTACCCATCGATTTTCGGCCGGACGACATTAGCCAATACCGGTACAGCCGGTTCAGACGCTGACGACCCTTCCAAAAATTCGATCTCACCACCCCGCCGACCAGCGGGTCTTGAACTTGTATATCTGAGAAGGGACTACCCACGTGAGCATGGGAACCGTGAAGTGGTTTAACGCGACCAAGGGCTACGGCTTCATCCAGCCGGATGAAGGCGGGAACGACGTGTTCGTGCACATCAGTGCAGTCGAGCGCGCCGGCCTTGGCACTCTGCGTGAAGGCCAGAAGATCTCTTACGAGATCGTGGCTGACCGCCGTTCCGGCAAATCCTCGGCCGACAATCTGCGCGCCGCTGGATAAGCCGATTTCCCGGCAGCGCGAAGCTCCGGGAAATTGCCGTCAAAGCATCAAGGGCCGTACCTTCGGGTGCGGCCCTTTTTGTTTGGATCGCGAAGCAGCTTCGCATCGTCGGAGAATGCGAGAGAGCGATGGCGCGCGACGCGTTGCGTTTGAACACGACCTCCGCAAACGCTTTCCGGACCAAGGTCTAGAGCCTTTCCCGTTCCGATGGAATCGGAACGGGGCTCTAGGTTCTTGTGTTGACGCGTTTTCTTCACGCRAACCGGTATCCACTTCGCTCGAAAACGCTCTAGTAAGTCGTGCAGCCGGTCATCGTGGCAGAAGAGCTCGGGGCATAGTTCACGCAAGCCGACTGCCGCGGCCTTGTGTAGGCAACGTCGCTGAGATTGATGCCGCTCTTGGCCATCACATAGCCGATCGTCGGAACGTATTTGTAGCTGATCTCGCTGAAGATCAGATAGCTGCCAGGCACCAGCAGTGCCGTCGGAACGATGTTGGTTACGATATCGCCTTGCGTACGGCTCGACGTCGTGAGGGTGGCCGTCGAGGCGCCGGAGTTGATGACGCCCGACTTGCTCCATTGTATCCGCGCGACACCTTTCGGATCGACATAGATTTCCGACAACGTCCCCTTGGTCGGCGTCGGATCGTAGGGCGTCATGATGCCGACGCTGGCGCTGAAGAAGTTTTGCAGGTCGGTGTCGGCCACCTGGGTGGCCTGCGAGGTCAGGTCCGACAACGCGCGCGCCATCAGCGTGACCTTGCGGTCGACCGCGACGCCGGACGAGAACTCGACGGTGCCGAAGAACAACACCAGCATCAACGGCAGGACGAAAGCGAACTCAACGGCGGCTAGACCGCGGCAATCATGCCTGAGTGCCGCAACGGAGCGCAGCAGGCGCGCGGGCAAGGTTTTCAGGACATTGCTCATGAGCATGTCGCCCCGGCGGTTCCGGATGGCTCGTTCTTGAATGTCGCGGTCGCCGTCAGGAGCCGCGTGCCGTTGGCGAGGTTGGCGACGTTGAAGCCCAGCTTGGTGACGAACAACGGCCACTGATAGAACAGCCGGACCACCACGACGTCGCCGTCCTTGCCGGGGCACCATTTCATGGTCGGAATGAACGCCTTGTTGGAATCGATCGGGGCGGTGATGTTGACGTTGCTGAACGAAGAATAGCTGCGCACGTCGACATAGACGCCATTGGCACAATCGAACAGCGCATTATTGATCTGGTTGCAGACGAAGTTCTTGAACTGTTGCTGGGTGTAGCTCTGGCCCTGGGCCTGGCCGGTCATGATGAAGCGGGACGAATCCTGCGTCACCGTCTCGAGTACTTGGCTAGCGAAGAAGATCATGGCCACTTCGATGATCGCGAACAGCAGTCCGAAAAACAGCGGCGCGACCATCGCGAATTCGACCGCGGTGGCGCCACGGCGGTTTCGGCGAAAGCGATGGAGGAGGCTCGCGAAGGAGGCGGCGGGCAACGGCATCAACGACCCCAGATCAACATGGGGGCAACAACTACCCCAGGACTCCTTGTCGAAGTGTTTCTGAGGATCGAGACAGAGCGACCCGATCCGTTAGGACTTTCTTAACCATGTCGGGTGAACGGGCCGCGAGCGGCCGCGACGCCGGCGCGCGAGGCGCCGGAGCGGGCACACGCTAGTTCTGCGGCTTGGCGGCAGCGCCGGAGCCGGAGGCCTGGCTGTTGAGCGTACCGGCCTGGTCCATGGTCGCCTTGAAATAGGTTTCGCCGTCGCCGAGGGTGATGCGGCGCTGACAGACCGGCATGCAGCTATAGGTCTCGCGATCGATGCCGCGATAGACGGTGACAAGCTGGTCACTCGGACCTTCGACCTGGATCTGGCGATCCACCAGCACCTGGCCGGTGCGGTCGAGCGCGATGAAGTTGGTCGCGCCATAGCCCTTGCCGGTGACGACAACGACCCCGCCATTCTGCAGCGTGACGTCCGCAATCAGCGGATTGCCGACCACGATGGTGGCGATGCCAACCGGCAGCTTGACCAGCTTGGCCTGATCGACATTGACGGCAATCCGGTCGGGATCCGGCGCAGCCGTTGCGAGCGCGGGCCACAGCACGGCTGCGGCCAGCGAGATGAATCCGATGCGCGTGACGGCGCGAAGACGCTGGGACTGAAACGACATACTCTACCCCGGGACGTTAACAGGCCGGCAAAGGCGATACGCAGCGGACCGGCGCCCGACGCTGCCGAATCTGACGCCAATTCATTTAAGAAGAGCAAAAATCGACCGCCGAATTGCACGGATGTCGCGGACTTCCGGAGATGCCGCCGCCTCTCGCGCCGGAACGCCTACCCGGCGGGACGCGCCGCGGCCGGCTCGCCGGAGCCGCGTACGTGGACCACCACGCGATCGTCGGCGTAGAGGCGTCGCCATCCATCGATATGATCGAGGAATTTCGAGGCGGGGGTCGTCGGGTCGAGCATCACGGCATCGATGTCGTAGCGCTTGAGCAGGTCGAGGAAGCCGTCGACGTCCTTGAGTTGGAGCGCACGGTAATAGGCCATCTCGAATGTCTCGCCGTAGAGCTCGGCGCGCCCGTCGACGAACACCGGCACCTGACGCCAGATCAGATAGCCGCCGAACTGCAGATCGTTGAGCACACGCTGCGCGTGGTGCGCCTTCAGCGCGTCAACCGCGGCAGCGGGCGAATGGATCGGCGGCGGCGCGAGGTCCTGACGCGCCGCGACGAACCAGGTCGCAGCGCAGAGTCCGGCGCCGAGCAGCGCGGCCGGCGCGGCCTTCAGCCGGCCGAAATTGGCGGCACGCAGGCCGAATTGGGTGGCCACCGGCGTGAGCACGGCCAGCGGCAGCAGGAGAGCGAACAGCTCGAGATTCCTGACATGGGACAGCGCCATGTGCAGCAGGCCCAGCACCAAAGCGATCCGCGGCAGCGGCAGCTTGACCCCGCAATAGAGCGCCGCGCCGATCAAGCCGAGGATGGAGAGCTCGAACGCGTCGATGTGACTGAAATTCGCCGGCATCCATTCCGCAATCAGATGCAACAGCTCCCCGAGGCTGAGGATCTTCAGCGACGCAAGGATCGAACCCCATCCATAGGGCGTCACGCAGCAAGCCGCCAGCGCGCCGATCCCGAACGCCGCCCAGCGCAGTGCCAGCGACAATCTCTGCGCCGGCAGGGCATTCCACATCGCATCGAGGGCGAACGCGCCCACCAGCACCAGGCCGAACAGAAACCCGCCATGCAAATTGGCCCACAGGGCGATCAGCGGCAGCAGCCAGAACGAGGGCGCCTCGCGCCGCTCGCTGGCGACCATCAGGCCGTTGGCCCAGACCATCATGATGGGCAGCACCAGCACATGCGGACGAGCCAGCAGGTGCCCGCATGTCAGCACCAGCGCCGCGAGAGCGATCAGGCTGGCTTGGATCGCCGGCAGCACCCGGCAGAGGGTGGCGGTGAGCAGCGCAAAGGTGGCGGCACTGCAGGCCGCCGCCAGCGCCGCCGGCCCGGTCCACCCGGCAAGGTCATAGGCCTTCGCGAACAGGACCTGCGCCAACCAGGAGGACGACACCCACGGCGCACCCGCCTTGGTGAAGGAATAGATATCGACCGACGGCAGCGCGCGGTGGTCGAGGATCCAGCGGCCGACGGCAATCTGCCAGTATGTGTCGGAGTCCGCGAGCAGCCTGGGGCCTACGGCGAGCAGCAGCGCATAGACGCCGCACGCCATCCAGAACCAGGCCGGCACCTCGGCGATCGCCGAGGCCTTGGCCTGCGAAATGGTTGCGGTCTCGGCACTCATGCGGACACTGGCCGGTCTACGACGTCACTGACGGAACGGGTAGGCCAGCTGTCCGCCGATCTCGGCCGGCACGCCCTGCTCGGCGTCGACGCCGTAATCCTCGGGAAGCTTGCCTTCGGGCATGCGGAATGTCCCGAACAGGATATCCCAGAGCGGAAACGTACCCGCGAAATTGGTGTCGCCGCCYTCCTCGAGCGCGGTGTGGTGCCAGCGATGAAACACCGGCGTRGCGATCACATATYTGAACGGCCCAAGCGTCCAGTTCAGGTTGGCGTGCACGAATGCCGAGTGGAATGTGGTGAACGGACCAACCCACAGCATGATGTTCGGCGAGATGCCGGCCATCAGCAGGATCACGTCGACCGAGATCGTGCCGATCAGGAGATTGACGGGGTGGAAGCGCGCCGCCGAGATCCATTCGAGGTCCTCGGAGGAATGATGGATGGCGTGGTACTTCCAGAAGCCGCCGCCGTGAAACATCCGGTGCAGCCAGTACAGCATGAAGTCGGAAGCGACCAGGAAGATGATCGATTGCAGCCAGAGCGGCAGTTGCGACAGCGGGCCATGGCCATTCTCGTAGAACGAGATCAACTCGTCGGCACTGTGCACGTTGAACACCGCGGCAGCGCCGATCACCAGGAGCCCGATGCGCAGCACGCGGGCGAACACCGGCACGAAGAACCAGTAGCAGATGTCGGTGACGAGCTCGCGCTTCTGCCACCACGGCTTGCCCGGATTGCAGGCCCAGAAGTGGGTCAGCACGGTGAAGAACAGTGCCAATCCGATCGTGATCGGCACCACCCTCATCATCGTCTGGCCGAGCATCTCGATGACTTCGATCGGAAGGGTGGACATGGCAGCCTCACTTGACGGAAGCCCCATGCGTATAGATATGCGCTTAAGGAGCCGTGAACAGCTGCACCACTGCCGGCGAAGCAACATTGCGCAATTTTTAGCAGACGGTTTAATTCCAAATTTACTGTGCGCAACAACTGCGGGTTCCCGCAGAGTTTATGCGATCAAATTAACTGCACCGAAATCGTCCAACCGTACGGTGCCGCAATGGTCACGGTGCTGAGAACGCCGGCGAGACCAAATCAAGTTCGACCAGCCACGTGTACACAGGAGTCATTTTATGAAGAACCTCGTTTCGCGCTTCGTGAAGGATGAATCGGGCGCGACCGCCATCGAGTACGGCCTGATTGCGACCGGCATCGCCATCGCGATCATCGCCGCAGTCAACGGCGTCGGCACGAAGCTCTCGGGTACCTTCAACTCGATCTCGAGCTCGCTGAAGTAAGCCGGATCCGGTGGATTCGCATCAAAGGTCCCGGCATCCCCGGGACCTTTGCTATTTCCGGGGGCCGTTGCCGGCCTCCGTCGAAAGCGCCGGCGATTTTTTCCCGATTGTTCATCATTGGCCGCTAGCGTCGGGTCGCGACCGCAGCTCCAGCTTGACGGCATGAACCCATGATCCTCGACATCGCGCGCTTGATGCTGTTTCCGGCCCTGATGGCCTTTGCCGCGGCGAGCGACCTGTTGACCATGACGATCCCGAACCGGATCTCGCTGGCGCTGGTGGGTGGCTTCTTCGTCCTGGCACCGCTGACCGGGATGGATGTCCATGACATGCTCACCCATGCCGGCGCAGGGGCGCTGGTTCTCGTGGTGGCGTTCGGCATGTTCGCGATGGGCTGGGTCGGCGGCGGAGACGCCAAGGTCGCTGCTGCCGCCAGCCTCTGGTTCGGGTTCGAGCATCTGCTCCCTTATCTGGTCTTTGCGTCGTTGTTCGGCGGTGCGCTGACCGTTCTGCTGTTGCAGCTCCGGCAATGGCCGCTGCCCTACCCGCTCTCGTCCCAGGCCTGGCTCAGCCGGCTGCACGACAAGCAGACCGGAATTCCCTACGGCATCGCGCTCGCCCTCGGCGCCCTGCTGATCTATCCGGAGACGGACTGGATCAAGACGATCGATCTCGCGCACTTCGCGTTGCGTTGAAAATGCAACGGTAACCCGCCGTTAAGGCGATTTAGATACGCCTCATTAACCATGCTTTGACGAATAGCTGGTCAACTCCCATCACGGCGGCGGCAGCGTCGCGGCGTCATGTGGAAAGTGAAGCGTAATGGATAAGGCCCGCATTCTGGTCCTGGCTATCGCAGGCAGCGCTGGCCTTGCAGCGCTCTATCTTGCGAGCGGAGGCGAAGASAAGCCGGCGGCTCCTCCCCCCGTCGCGCAGCTGCCCACCGTCGACATCCTGGTCGCRCGCACCGATATYGGCCTCGGCCARGCGGTGAAGCCCGACGATCTGCAATGGCAGACMTGGCCGGCYGCRACCGCCAGCGCGAGCTTCATGCGCAAGGACAGCAACGCCGACGCCATCAAGGACGTCACCGGCTCGATCGCGCGCGCCCCGTTCATCCAGGGCGAGCCGATTCGCGAGCAGAAGCTCGTCAAGGCCGATGGCAGCGGCTTCATGGCCGCGATCCTGCCGACCGGCATGCGGGCGGTATCGACCGAAATCTCGCCGGAGACGGGCGCCGGCGGCTTCATCCTGCCGAAYGACCGGGTCGACGTGCTSCTGTCCAAGCGCGACAAGARTCCCGAYCGYAACGGCGCSGACATCGTCAATTCCGAGGTCATCCTGACCAACATCCGCGTGCTCGCGATCGATCAGGCGCCRAAGGAGAAGGACGGCACCAACGCGTTGATCGGCAAGACCGTRACGCTKGAGCTGAAGCCGGAGCAGACCGAAACGCTGGCGCGCGCGCGCCAGAGCGGCGTCCTGTCGCTCGCGCTGCGCAGCATTGCCGACAACAACGCGACCGACGTCAAGACCGACGAGAACCGCCAGAAGCGCGGCGAGACGATCAACGTCATCCGCTTTGGCGTTGCCAACCAGGCRACGACCCAGAAGTGAYCATGAGGACAGATGTGATGAAGGGCGGGGCAACTCAACGGACGATGCGGGCCTTCATGGTCCGCGCWTTGTCGTTCTCGGCYGTCGCGGCGCTCACGCTCAAYCCGGCGCTGGCACCGGTGATGGCGAGCGACTACCGCGCCGCGCCTGCCCCCGCCWCATCGGCCGATGGCGGCCAGATGAATGCCCGCTTCCTCGCACTYGGCGTCGGCAAGTCGATCGTGATCGACCTGCCCAGGGACATCAAGGATGTGCTGGTTGCCGATCCCAAGATCGCCAACGCGGTSGTCCGCTCGGCRCAGCGSGCCTACATCATCGGCGCCACGGTGGGCCAGACCAACATYGTGTTCTTCGATGCGGCCGGCCAGCAGATCGCGGCYTACGACATCGCCGTCAAGCGCGACCTCAACGGCGTGCGGGCGGCRCTRCGGGCGGCAYTGCCGAACGCCGATATCCAGATCGAGGGCGTSGCCGACGGCGTGCTCCTCACCGGCAGCGCGGCGAGCCCGATCGAGGCACAGCAGGCCGGCGAGATCGCAGGCCGGCTGGTCGGCAGCGCCGACAAGGTCGTGAACTCCATCGCGGTTCGCGGCCGCGACCAGGTGATGCTGAAAGTCACCGTCGCCGAAGTCTCGCGCAGCCTGATCAAGCAGCTCGGCATCGACCTCACGGCAAACCTCAACTACGGCACGGCGGTGGTGAAGTTCGCCAACGCCAACCCGTTCACGGCGAACAACGCGCCGCTGGTCCCGACCAACGCCCTTACCACCTCGTTCGGCTCGGCGCCGTCGGTGTCGGCGACGATCCGCGCGATGGAAAGCGCCGGCGTGGTGCGGACGCTCGCCGAACCGAACCTGACCGCGATCTCGGGCGAATCGGCCACCTTCATCTCCGGCGGCGAGTTTCCGATTCCGACCGGCGTGACCTGTCAGACCACGACGGGCGGCGCGATCGGGCAGTGCGTCCAGACGGTCAGCTTCAAGAARTTCGGCATTTCGCTCAAYTTCACGCCGGTGGTGCTGACCGAAGGACGGATCAGCCTGCGCGTCATGACGGAAGTGTCGGAAGTCTCGACCGAGAACTCGYTGACGGGMGGCGCGGGTGGCACGACGATCCCCTCGATCAAGACCCGCCGCGCCGAGACCACGCTGGAGATCCCCTCGGGCGGCTCGATGGCCATGGCCGGCCTGATCCAGGACCAGACCAAGCAGGCGATCAAYGGCCTTCCYGGCCTKGGGTCGCTGCCGGTGCTCGGCACGCTGTTCCGCAGCCGCGACTTCGTCAACAACCAGACCGAAATGATGGTGCTGGTGACGCCCTATGTCGTTCGCGCGGTGGCGCAGAAGGACCTCTCGCGTCCGGATGACGGCTTCGCCAACGCGTCCGATCCGCAGGCCGATCTGCTGGGCAGCATCAATCGCGTCTATGGCGTGCCCGGCCGCACCGAGCCGGCGCGGAATTACCGCGGCACCTACGGCTTCATTACCGACTGAGGCGGACGATGACACAGACCACATCCAGRACCCCCGCCGAYTACAAGCGCAGCATCRCCCTCGCCGSARCGCTSRTCGGTCTYGCCGTGACGCTTGGTGCWTGCCAGCACGACGCCGACAAYAGCTTCGCRATGGTGAACGCGCCGGCCGATTATCGCCAGCGTCATCCGATCGCGATCACCGAGGCCGACCGCTCGATCGTGGTCTTCGTCGGCCGCAGCCGCGGCGGCCTGACCGCCGAGCAGCGCGCCGAGGTGATGGGGATGGCGCAAGAYTGGATGCGCGAGGGCACCGGCGCCGTCACCGTCGACGTTCCCTACGACACGCCGAACGCACGGGCCGCCCAGGAATCCCTGCGCGAGATCCAGGCCACCTTCACCGCCGCCGGCGTGCCGCCACGCGGCATCCTGGTGCGCAAGGTTCATCCCGAGGACCCGCGCCAGTTGCCGGCGATCCGGGTCAACTATCCGAAGATCACGGCCACCGCCGGACCGTGCGGCATCTGGCCGGAGGATCTCGGCCCGTCGATCCACAACGGGTCCTACATCGAGAACAAGCAGTACTATAATTTCGGTTGCGCCAACCAGCGTAACCTCGCCGCCATGGTCGCGGACCCGACTGACCTCGTGCAGCCGCGCGCGGAGACACCTGCCTACACGTCGCGTCGCAATATCGCCTTCGACAAATATCGCAAGGGCACCCCCACCGCCACGACGTATCCCGAGTCCGACAAGGCCAAGCTAAGCGACACAGGAAAATGATCACCTACGCGCAGCAAAATTCCGAGGAGCAGACGGACGCCACGTCGCAGGCCGTGGACGACCATATCGCTCCGGCGCCACGGGTTTCGGTCCAGGCGTTCTGCGAAACGGTCGAGACCGCTGCCGCCGTACAGTCGGCGGGCGAAGATCGCCGGCTGGCCAAGGCTCACCTCAAGATCCAGATGGGCGGCATGACCGCCGCGATCGAGGCCTATCGTTCGGCACCGACGCCCAACGTCATCATCCTCGAAACCGAGGGCCGCGGCGATATCCTGGCCGGCCTCGACCAGCTCGCCACCGTTTGCGATGCCGGCACCCGCGTGGTCGTGATTGGCCGGATCAACGACGTCACGCTGTACCGCGAGCTGGTGCGCCGCGGCGTCAGCGACTACGTGATCGCGCCGGCGCATGCGATCGACGTGGTGCGCGCGGTCTGCAACCTGTTCTCGGCGCCGGAAGCCAAGGCGGTCGGCCGTGTCGTCGCCGTCGTCGGCGCGAAGGGCGGCGTCGGCGCCTCGACGATCGCCCACAATGTCGCCTGGGCGATCGCGCGCGACCTGGCGCTCGATTCCGTCGTCGCCGATCTCGACCTTGCRTTCGGCACSGCCGGCCTCAACTACAACCAGGATCCGGCGCAAGGCATCGCCGACGCCGTGTTCTCGCCGGACCGCGTCGACACCGCCTTCGTCGACCGCCTGCTGTCGAAATGCACCGACCATCTGAGCCTGCTGGCGGCGCCGGCCACGCTGGACAAGGTCTACGATTTCGGCGCGGAAGCGTTCGATGCGATCTTCGATACGCTGCGCACCACGATGCCCTGCATCGTGCTCGACGTKCCGCACCAATGGTCCGGCTGGACCAAGCGCGCGTTGATCGCAGCCGACGACATCCTGATCGTGGCGGCGCCCGACCTTGCYAATCTGCGCAATGCCAAGAACATGTTCGACCTGCTSAAGGCGTCGCGGCCCAACGACCGTGCGCCGCTCTACTGCCTGAAYCAGGTCGGCGTGCCGAAGCGCCCGGAGATCGCGGCRGGCGAATTCGCCAAGGCGATCGARAGCCAGCCGATCGCCGCYATCCCGTTCGATCCGCAGATCTTCGGTTCGGCCGCCAAYAACGGCCAGATGATCGCCGARATCTCYGCCAATCACCGCGCGGTSGAGATGTTYCTRCARATGGCGCAGCGGCTGACAGGCCGCGGCGAGACCAAGAAGCCGAGGGGGTCCTTCCTGTCGCCCCTGCTCGAAAAGCTGCGGTCCAAATAGTGGTCCGCATGGAGTCAAGACGTCGTGTTTGGTAAGCGTAGCGGAAACGATGGGGACGTGCGGGCACCCAAGCCCGCGTTTCAGACGCCGGAGCCTGCCGGCCCGTCGGCGATGGCGCGCGAGTCCGCCGCCCCGGCGATCTCSTCMCCGCCGCTGGCACCGASCAAGCCGCCGCCTGCTCCCGCGATGGAAGCCCGCCGCTCGGACAACTACTAYCAGGTCAAGGCGACGATCTTCGGCGCCCTGATCGAGGCGATCGACCTYGCSCAGCTCGCCAAGCTGGACAGCGAGTCGGCGCGCGAGGAAATCCGSGACATCGTCAACGAGATCATCGCGATCAAGAACATCGTGATGTCGATCGCCGAGCAGGAGGARCTGCTCGACGACATCTGCAACGACGTGCTCGGTTACGGCCCGCTGGAGCCGCTGCTGTCGCGCGACGACATCGCCGATATCATGGTCAAYGGYGCGGGCACGGTGTTCATCGAAGTCGCCGGCAAGATCCAGCGYACCGGCATCCGCTTTCGCGACAACCAGCAGCTTCTCAAYATCTGCCAGCGCATCGTCAGCCARGTSGGCCGGCGYGTCGACGAATCCTCGCCGATCTGCGACGCSCGCCTCGCCGACGGCTCCCGCGTCAACGCSATCGTGCCGCCGCTGGCGATCGACGGGCCCGCGCTCACCATCCGCAAATTCAAGAAGGACAAGCTGACGCTGGAGCAGCTCGTCAARTTCGGCGCGATCACRCCGGAAGGCGCGACCATCYTGCAGATCATCGGSCGYGTCCGCTGCAACGTGATCATCTCCGGCGGCACCGGYTCGGGCAAGACCACGCTGCTGAAYTGCCTGACCAAYTATATCGAGCACGACGAACGCATCATCACCTGCGAAGACGCCGCGGAACTTCAGCTGCAGCAGCCGCAYGTGGTGCGGCTSGAAACCCGGCCRCCGAACATCGAAGGCGARGGCCAGGTCACGATGCGCGAACTGGTGCGCAACTGCYTGCGYATGCGTCCSGAGCGCATCATCGTCGGCGAAGTCCGCGGACCCGARGCGTTCGACCTGYTGCAGGCGATGAACACCGGCCACGACGGCTCGATGGGCACGCTGCACGCCAACAATCCGCGCGAAGCGCTGTCGCGCTGCGAATCCATGATCACGATGGGCGGCTTTTCGCTTCCCTCACGCACGATCCGCGAGATGATCTGCGCCTCGGTCGACATCATCGTGCAGGCCGCGCGCCTGCGCGACGGCTCGCGCCGTATCACCCACATCACCGAGGTGATGGGCATGGAAGGCGACACCATCATCACCCAGGACATCTTCCTGTACGACGTTGTCGGGGAAGACGCCAACGGCAAGATCATCGGCAAGCATCGTTCCACCGGCATCGGCCGGCCGCGGTTCTGGGAGCGCGCGCGCTACTACAATGAAGAGAAGCGGCTTGCGGCGGCGCTCGACGCCTCCGACTCGCCCGCGCCGGCCTAGGGGTACGCAGGATGCAGACGCAAACCCTCGCCCTCGCCTTTCTCGCCGCCACGACCGTAGGCGGCATCGCCTGGGTCTTCCTGTATCCCTACCTCTCGGGGGAGAAGAAGGCCGAGTCCCGCCGCGCATCGGTGGCGCGCTCGGAGCCTACCACGATACGCACGGCCGACCGCACCCAACGCACGCGACGCGAGCAGGTCGAAGGATCGTTGAAGGAGCTCGAGGCGCGGCGGCAGAAGGACCGGAAAGTCCCTCTTGGCTTGCGCATCTCGCAGGCCGGCCTGGAGTGGTCCGAGCAGAAATTCTGGATGATCTCCGGTGCCCTCGGCCTGTTCGGGTTCGTCGCCGCGTTCCTGGCTGGCGGCGGCCTGTTCGGCGCGGCTGGCATCGGCTTTGCCATGGGCCTCGGCGTGCCGCGCTGGCTGCTCGGCTTCCTGAAGAAGCGGCGGGAAAAGGCCTTTCTGAAAGCGCTGCCCGACGCCGTCGACGTCATCGTACGCGGCATCAAGGCCGGCCTGCCGCTGTTCGAATCGCTCAAGGCCGTGGTCAACGACGCGCCGGAACCGCTGCGCAGCGAATTCCTTGCGATCATCGAGACCCAGGCGATCGGCATGCCGCTCGGCGAGGCCTGTACCAGGCTTTACGAGCGCATGCCGCTGCCGGAGGCGAATTTCTTCGGCATCGTGATCGCGATCCAGCAGAAGTCCGGCGGCAACCTGTCGGAGGCGCTCGGCAACTTGTCGCGCGTGCTGCGCGACCGCAAGAAGATGGCCGAGAAGATCCAGGCGATGTCGATGGAAGCGAAGGCTTCCGCCGCCATCATCGGCTCGCTGCCGCCGATCGTGATGATCCTGGTGTTCCTGACGACGCCGGACTACATCGCCCTGCTGTGGACCAACTCGATGGGGCAACTCATGCTGGTCGCCTGCGCCGTCTGGATGTCGATCGGCGTCTTTGTGATGAAGCAGATGATCAACTTCGATTTCTGACGGTGCAGCATGATTGATGTTCTGATCGCCAAGCTCCACGACGTCAGGTTCATGACCATGCTGCTTGCCTTCATCGCGGCAAGCGCGACGGTCTACACGCTGGTGATGCCGCTGCTCGCCGGCGGCGATCTCAACAAGCGCATGAAGGCGGTCGCCAGCGAGCGCGAACGCCTCCGGCAGCGCGAGCGCGAACGTCTGTCCAAGACCGAGAAGGTGGCGCTTCGGCAGACGCCGAAGCAGGTCGTCTCCAGGGTGGTGGACGATCTCAACCTCACGAAATGGGTGGCCCAGGAGGCCGCGCTCGAGAAGCTCGTGATGGCGGGTTATCGCGGCCACGCCCCCTACGTGACCTTCCTGTTCGCCCGTGCGGTGACGCCGATCGTGATGCTGCTCGGCGCGATCATCTACACGTTCTTCATCGCGGGCGCAGCCTGGTCGCTCACGCTCAAGATCGGCATTTGCGTCGGCGCGGCGTATGCCGGCCTCCAGGCGCCGATGCTGTTCCTGAAGAATGCGATCTCCAAGCGCCAGCTCCAGATCAAGCGCGCCTTCCCCGATTCCCTCGACCTGCTGCTGATCTGCATCGAGTCGGGCATGTCGGTCGAGGTCGCCTTCCGCAAGGTCGCCAACGAGATCGCCGGGCAATCGATCGCACTTTCGGAGGAATTCGCGCTGACGACCGCCGAACTGTCCTATCTACAGGACCGCAAATCGGCCTACGAGAACCTGGCGCGCCGCACCGGGCTCGAAGGCGTGAAGTCGGTGTGCATGGCCTTGCAGCAATCCGAACGCTACGGCACGCCGCTCGGGCAGAGCCTGCGGGTGATGGCGCAGGAAAACCGCGACATGCGCATGAACGAGGCCGAGAAGAAGGCCGCGGCACTGCCGCCGAAGCTGACCGTGCCGATGATCCTGTTCTTCCTGCCCTGCCTGTTCATCGTCATCCTCGGGCCGTCCTACATCAAGATCGCCACGATGCATTGAGACGCGCCACGAGAGCGTGTTCGAGCGAAGTGGATACCGGTTCGCGTGAAGAAAACGCGTCAAGACAGGGGCCTAGATCCCCGTTTCGATTCCATCGGAACGGGACTCTAGGCTCGCGAAAACGCCCGGCAATGCCGGGCGTTTCTTTTTGTGTGCGTGAAACTGGAAGCGCCGCCGAGCCGGGAGCTCAATCGTCCTTGGCGACGACCGGCGCGCCGGGAGCAGCGCGCGACGCGGTGCGTGGTCCGTCCCTGCGGTTCAGCATGTCGCGCAGATAGGCGACATTGGCCGCAGCCTCATCCGCCGGCAGGTCGGCCTTGACGATGGTTTCGGCCTCCGCGAAGCGGCCTTGCAGGCCGACGACGAGTGCGAGGTTCTGCCGGATCCGGCTGTCGGCGCGGGCACTGGCATAGGCCTTGCGCAGCGTCTCCTCGGCTTTCGGCAATTCCTTGGTGAGCATGTAGGACAGGCCGAGATTGGACAGCACCGACGGCTCGTCCGGGGCCAGCCGCAGCGCGCTGGCGTAATAACGCCGCGCCTCCTCATGCCGGTTCATCTTGTCGAGCGTGGTGCCCTGCACCGAAAGGATGCGCCAGTCCGGATTGTCAGGGCTGTGCGCGCGGCCGAGCACGTCGAACGCGGCCTGCGAATTGCCGTTGTCGGCCAGCGCGCGGCCATAGGCGGCGAGCAGTGTCTTGTTGCCCGGATTGGTGATGGTGGCCTGCTCCAGCATGGCGCAGGCCTGGGCGCGCTGCCCGCTCGCGCGCAAGGCCTGGCCGTAGGCGATCGCCGCGTCGACGTCCTTTGGATTCTTGCGATAGCGCTCGCCATAGACCTCGGCGGCACGGCGCGGATCATCGGGCGTGGGATCGGAGCGGGACGCGATCGATCCGGTCACGTCGGACATGGTCTGGCATCCGCCCAGCCCTGCGGCCAGAACTGCCACGAAGGCTGCGGAAGCGAGATGCCGGGTCAAATAGGACTGTCGACGCATGGCACTGTGACTCACGAAATCGGGCGAATGGTTCCAACCGAGCATGCCAGCAATAGACTGTTAACCCTAACGTCTGGTTAACTGGGCCAGTTCGCAGCCGCCGCGTCCGGTTCCGGCCCCGCACGCGCACGAGCCGCGGGCGCGCTACCATCGACCGCGACAGGCGTGTTAGTCACCAACAACCACGCCAGAACAGCCGAGAGCCGCATGCCATCCGTGTTCGAGACCGCCGCGACGACCGCCGCAACGCCGATCACCTTCGTCACCAAGGCGACCTGGGACGAGATCCGGGGCGCACTGCCGGGGCCGGCACGGCAGTTCGCCGAGGCCAATGGCTTCGAGGCCAAGCCCGGCAAGTCCCTCGCCCTGCCGGCGGCCGATGGCGGCATCGCGCAGGTGCTGTTCGGCCTCGAGGACGCCGACCACAAGGCGCGCGATCCGTTCCGGCCCGGGGCGCTGCCCGGCCTGCTGCCGCCGGGCGTGTACCGTTTTGCCAATGCGCCGCATGACGCAAGGCTCGCCGCGCTCGCCTTCGCGCTCGGCTGCTATCGCTTTGGCCGCTATCGCAAGAACAAGGCACCTGAGACTCGCCTGGTGCCGCCCGATGGCGTCGACGCCGCCGAAATCACCCGGATGGCCGAGGCGGCCGCGCTCGCCCGTGATCTGATCAACACGCCGTCCAACGACATGGGTCCGGCCGAACTCACAGAGGTCGCGCGCGATCTCGCAACTCGGTTCGGCGCCGCTTTCAATTGCGTCAGCGGCGACGAGCTCGCGGAAGATTTCCCACTGATCCACGCCGTCGGCATGGCCTCGACACGGGCGCCGCGTTTGATCGATCTGAGCTGGGGCGATCCGGCGCATCCGAAGGTGACGCTGGTCGGCAAGGGGGTCTGCTTCGACACCGGCGGGCTCGACCTCAAGCCGTCGAGCGGCATGCTGATCATGAAAAAGGACATGGGCGGCGCCGCCAATGTGCTGGCGCTGGCGCAGATGGTAATGGACGCGAAGCTGAAGGTGCGGCTGCGCGTGCTGATCCCCGCGGTCGAGAACGCGGTTGCCGGCAACGCGTTCCGGCCGCTCGACATCTTCAAATCGCGCAAGGGTGTCACCGTCGAGATCGGCAACACCGACGCCGAGGGGCGGCTCATCCTGGCCGACGCGCTGGCGCTGGCCGACGAGGAGAAGCCCGATCTGCTGGTCGATCTGGGCACGTTGACCGGCGCGGCACGGGTGGCGCTGGGCCCGGACCTGCCGCCGTTCTACACCAATGACGACGCGCTCGCCGACGACGTCGCCGCGCATGCAAGGCGCGAGAACGATCCATTGTGGCGGATGCCGCTGTGGCCCGCCTATGATTCCTGGCTGGACTCCAAGACCGCCGATATCACCAACGCGCCGTCGGGCGGCTTCGCAGGCTCGATCACCTGCGCGCTGTTCCTCCAGCGCTTTGTCGAGCACGCGCGGAGCTGGCTGCATGTCGACATCTATGGCTGGACGCCCTCGGCGAAGCCCGGCCGGCCCGAAGGCGGCGAGTGCCAGGCCGCGCGCGCAATCTACAAATTGCTGAGCCAGCGCTATGCATGATCCCAGGTTGACCCCGGTCCGCGACGACATCGCGGCAAAGTATCTCGAGGGCAAGGTCAAGGCCGCACGCTTCGTCGAGGGCAAGGTATTCGAGGTCAGCGACGCCATCGCCCCGCTGCGCCGCGCGCCGGCGGCCGACGCCGAACAGATGACGCAAGCCCTGCGCGGCGAGCGCGTCACGGTGTACGATCGCAACGGGGAAGGCTGGGCCTGGGGCCAGCTCGCCGATGACGGCTATGTCGGATGGATTCCCGAGGCCGCGCTGACGGCGCCAGGCGCGGCACCGACCCACAAGGTGACCGCGCTGCGTACACTGGCGTTTCCGGGCGCCTCGATCAAGTTGCCGCCGGTCGAGGCACTGCCGATGGGGACGAAGCTCGCCATCCTCCGCGAGGACGGTGCGTTCGCGGTCACCCGCGAAGGCTGGCATTTGCCGCGCCAGCATCTCGCACCGCTCGATGCGATGGCGCCGGATTTCGTCGGCGTCGCCGAGCAATTCGTCGGCACACCGTATCTGTGGGGCGGCAAGTCCAGTCTCGGGATCGATTGCTCCGGCCTGGTGCAGATCGCGCTGACCGCCTCAGGCACCGGCTGCCCGCGCGACAGCGACATGCAGCAGGACGGGCTCGGCCGCGAGCTGACTTCAGCGGAAGCGCGGCATCTGCAACGCGGCGACCTGATCTTCTGGAAGGGCCACGTCGCCATTGCGCGCGACGCGACGACGATCGTGCACGCCAATGCGCATCACATGGCGACCGTGGTAGAGAACACGCAGGCTGCGATTGCGCGGATCAAGGCCGCCGGCAGCGACGTGGTGGCGATCAAGCGGCTTTAGCTTGCACTGTCATTCCGGGGCGATGCGTAGCGTCGAGCCCGGAATCCATTCATCGTCAGAATCTGCGGCCTGATGGATTCCGGGCTCTCGCTTCGCGAGCCCCGGAATGACGAGCATGGGTCACGTCGCGACCGCCCCCTCGCCGTCGGTCTCCAGCCGGAACGCGGCGGCGAACAGGGCGCGGGTGTATTCGCTCTTCGGATTCTTGAACAGCTCGGAGGCCGGCCCCTCCTCCTCGACCTTGCCGGATTTCATCACGATCAGATGGCTCGCGAGCGAGGCCACCACGCGCAGATCGTGCGAGATGAACATGTAGGTGAGTTCGCGCTTGCGTTGCAGGTCGCGCAGCAGATCGACCATCTGCGCCTGGAACAGCATGTCGAGCGCCGAGGTCGGCTCGTCCAGCACGACGAAATTCGGCTCCAGCACCACCGCGCGCGCGATCGAGATGCGCTGGCGCTGGCCGCCCGAGAATTCATGCGGATAACGGAAGCGCCATTCCGGATCGAGCCCGACATCCTTCAACGCCTTGATCACCCGCGCCTCGCGCTCTTCGCGCGAGAGCTGCGGCTGGTGCACCTCAAGGCCCTCGGCAATGATGTCGGCCACCGACATGCGCGGGCTGAGCGAACCGAACGGGTCCTGGAACACGATCTGCATGTCGCGGCGGAACGGCCGCATCTGCTTGAAGCGCAGGCCCTGGATATCCTTGCCGAGGAACACGATCGGGCCGTCGGACGAGATCAGCCTGAGCAGCGCCAGCCCGAGCGTGGTCTTGCCCGAGCCGGATTCGCCGACCACGCCGAGCGTCTCGCCCTTGCGCACTGCGAGGCTGACGCCATCGACCGCCTTGATGTGGCCGACCGTCGAGCGCAGCAGCCCGCGCTTGATCGGAAACCAGACCTTGAGATTGTCGGCCGACATTACCACCGGCGCATCGGGCTGCGGCGGCGCCGGATCGGGCTTCGGCTCGGCCGCGAGCAGCGCCTTGGTGTAGGCATGCTTCGGCGCGGTGAAGACCTGCTCCACCGGCCCCTGCTCGACGATCTTGCCATCGTTCATCACGCAGACCGTGTCGGCGATGCGGCGGACGATGCCGAGGTCATGGGTGATGAACAAGAGGCTCATGCCGAGCCGTGCCCGGATCTCGGCGAGCAAGGCCAGGATCTGCGCCTGCACGGTGACGTCGAGCGCGGTGGTCGGCTCGTCGGCGATCAACAGATCGGGCTCATTGGCGAGCGCCATCGCGATCATGACGCGCTGGCGCTGGCCGCCGGACAATTGGTGCGGGTAGCTCTTCAGCCGGGTTTCCGGGTCCGGAATGCCGACCTGGCCGAGCAATTCCAATGTCCGCGCCCGTGCCGTCGCGCCACTGACGCCCCGATGCAGCGACAGGATCTCGCCGATCTGGGTCTCGATGGTCTGGAGCGGATTGAGCCTGTCTCTTATACACATCTAGATGTGTATAAGAGACAGGTCCGCGCCCGTGCCGTCGCGCCACTGACGCCCCGATGCAGCGACAGGATCTCGCCGATCTGGGTCTCGATGGTCTGGAGCGGATTGAGCGAGGTCATCGGCTCCTGGAACACCATGGTGATGTCGTTGCCGCGGACCTCGCGCATCTCCTGGTCGGACGCGGTCAGCAAGTCACGGCCGCGGAAGCGGATCGCGCCGGTGGGGTGCGATGCCGCCGGATAGGGCAACAGCTTCAAGACCGACAGCGCGCTGACGGATTTGCCCGAGCCGGATTCGCCGACCAATGCGACGCACTCGCCGCGCTTGATCGAGAACGAGATGCCGTCGACCGCGCGAGAACGGCCGAACGCGACCGAGAGGTTGCTGACGTCGAGCAGGGGCTGGTTGGTCGCGTCCATGCGTCAGCCCCTCGAGAACGTCTTGCGCGGATCGAACGCGTCGCGCGCCGCTTCGCCGATGAAGATCAGGAGCGACAGCATGATCGCGACCGAGAAGAAGCCGGTGAGGCCGAGCCACGGCGCCTGCACGTTGGCCTTGCCCTGCGACAGCAATTCACCGAGCGAGGGCGAGCCAGGCGGCAGGCCGAAGCCGAGGAAATCCAGCGCGGTCAACGTCATCACCGAGGACGAGACGATGAAGGGCAGGAACGTCATGGTCGCGACCATCGCGTTCGGCAGCAGATGGCGGAACATGATCGTGCCGTTCGAGACGCCGAGCGCGCGCGCCGCCTGGATATATTCGAAGTTGCGGCCGCGCAGGAATTCGGCGCGCACCAGGCCGACCAGCGAGACCCACGAGAACAGCAGGAGGATGCCGAGCAGGATGAAGAAGCCCGGCGGCAGCACCGCCGAGATGATCAGCAGCAGATAGAGCGAGGGGATCGCGGTCCAGATCTCGATCAGCCGCTGGAAGATCAAATCGGTCCAGCCGCCGAAATAGCCCTGGATCGCGCCGGCGGCGATACCGATCACCGAGGAGATCGAGGCCAGGATCAGCCCGAACAGCACGGAAATGCGGAAGCCGTAGATCAGCCGCGCGACGACGTCGCGGCCCTGGTCGTCGGTGCCGAGCCAATTGTATTCGAGGTCGCGGCAGCCGGTCAGCCCCTTGCGCTTCACCACGTCCGCGCACTGCGCCTCGGTCAGGAGCCAGGTCGGCTTCGATGGCACCGCGGTCGGCGGGTCGAGGTTGCGGCTGTCGTAGGAGTAGCGGATCGGCGGCCAGATCATGCTGCCGCCCTTGGCGGCGATCTGCTTCTGCAAGTAGGGATCGCGATAGTCGGCCGCGGTCTCGAAGTCGCCGCCGAAGGTGGTCTCGGCATAGGTGAAAATCACCGGCCAGTAGAGATGGCCGTCATATTTGACGACCAGCGGCTTGTCGTTGGCAATGAAATTGGCGAACAGCGACGCCACGAACAGCACGACGAAAATCCAGAACGACCAGTAGCCGCGGCGGTTCGCCTTGAAGTTCTGCCAGCGCCGCTTGTTCAGCGGCGACGGCGAGAAGCCGTGGCGCGTCGCGGGCACCGCCTCGCCGAGCGGCGATTGCGTCGTGGTCTCGACCGGCTGGGGCGCGAGCATCGTCATCAGACCTCCCGCGCCTCGAAGTCGATCCGSGGATCGATCCACATGTARGCGAGATCGGACAGCAGGTTGACYACCAATCCGACCAGCGAGAAGATGAACAGCGTSCCGAACACCACCGGATARTCGCGGTTCAACACGCTYTCGAAGCCGAGCAGGCCGAGSCCATCGAGCGAGAAGATGGTCTCGATCAGCAGCGAGCCCGAGAAGAAYGCGTGGATGAACGCSCCCGGGAAGCCSGCGATCACGATCAGCATGGCGTTGCGGAAGACGTGGCCGTAMAGCACCTGGYGCTCRCTGCARCCCTTGGCRCGCGCGGTCATSACATATTGCTTGCGGATCTCGTCGAGGAACGAGTTCTTGGTCAGCAGCGTCATGGTGGCGAAGGCGCCGAGCGCCATCGACACCAGCGGCAACGTCAGGTGCCAGAAATAGTCGATGATCTTCCAATACCAGGGGAATTGCGACCAGCCGTCCGAGGTCAGGCCGCGCAGCGGGAAGATGTTGAGGAACGAGCCGCCGGCGAACAGCACGATCAGGAGGATCGCGAACAGGAAGCCSGGWATSGCGAAGCCGAYGATGATCACGGCCGARGTCCAGGTGTCGAACCGCGAACCGTCCTTCACCGCCTTGCGGATGCCGAGYGGRATCGAGATCAGRTAGGTCAGCAGCGTCATCCAGATSCCGAGCGACATCGAGACCGGCAGCTTCTCCTTGATCAGCTGCARCACGCTGACGCTGCGGAAATAGCTRTTGCCGAARTCGAACCGCGCGAAATTCCACACCATCAGCGCGAACCGCTCCGGCGCCGGCTTGTCGAAGCCGAACTGCACYTCGAGCTTCTTGATGAAGTCGGGATCGAGGCCCTGCGCGCCGCGRTAYTTSGAGTTSAYGGCGCCGGAYGCKGCGGCGCCCTGGCCGCGCTGCGCACCRAAATCRCCGCCRCCGCCCGACACCCGCGAGGTGCCGCCGGTGTCGGCGCCGTTRATCTGCGCGATGACGCGCTCGACCGGSCCGCCSGGYGCRAAYTGCACSACCACRAAGGASACGAACAGGATGCCGAGCARCGTCGGCAGCATCAGCAGGAYRCGTCGGGCGATATAGGCGCTCATCGGCTACTTCGCCTGTTCGAGCTTGGCGGCCTTGGCCGCATCRTACCACCAATTGTCGGGSGCACCGACGCCCTGGGTATATTTGGCGAGCTTCTCGGTRTGACCGAACTGRTCCCARTAGGCGATCGGATGCGTGTTGCGGTACCATTGCGGCACCCAGTAACGGCCGGCSCGGAASACSCGGTCGAAGGCGCGGCAGGCGATCGTCAGCTCCTGGCGGCTGTTGGCGCCGATGATCTTCTCGATCAGCGCGTCGATCGCGGGATTGGCGATGCCCGCGAGATTGTAGGAGCCCTTGGTCTTCGCCGCCTGCGAGGAGAAGAACGGCCGCATGCTGTCGCCCGGCGTCGCCGAGAAGCTGAAGCGCTGCATGGTCATGTCGAAATCGAAATCCTCGACACGGGCGCGGTACTGCACCGCGTCGACCAGCCGGAACGTCGCGTCGATGCCGAGCGTTCCGAGATTCTTGATGTAGGGGCCATGATGCGGCTGCAACGAGGGCTCATCGACCAGGAATTCGATGGTGAACGGCTCTCCGTTCGGCAGCTCGCGCTTGCCATCCTTGATGRGATAGCCGGCMTCGYTGAGCAGTTGCACCGCCTTGCGCARCARCGYGCGRTCCTGKCCSGARCCRTCCGACATCGGCGGSRYGWAGGGCAGACCGAACACMTCRTCGGGSACCTGGCCGCGRAACGGCTCGAGCAGCRCRAGCTCKTCGSGYGRCGGCGGCCCCTCCGCCACCATGTCCGAATTCTGGAACGGCGACACCGTTCGCGCATAGGCATCGTACATGATGGTCTTGTTGGTCCATTCGAAGTCGAAGGCGTTGATCAAYGCCTCGCGCACSCGSGGSTCYTTGAACTTGTCGCGGCGCATGTTGATGAACCAGCCYTGCGCGCCGGACGGCGTGTCGTCGGGCAGGGTCTCGCGCTTGACGCGGCCATCCTTCACCGCGGGGAAATCGTAGCGCGTCGCCCAGACCCGGGCGGTGAAYTCCTCGCGGAACARATAGCTCTTCGMGGTGAAGCCCTCGAAAGCCACGTCGCGGTCGCGATAGAACTCATAGCGCACGGTATCGAAATTGTAGCTGCCGCGACTGACCGGAAGKTCGGCGCCCCACCAGTCCTTGACRCGGTCGAAYTCGACGTAGCGGTTGACCTCGAACCGGCCGACCTTGTACGGCCCCGAGCCGAGCGGCGTATCGAGSGTCGATTCATCGAACGCKCGCGTYGCGTARTAGGCCTTGGAGAAGATCGGCAGGCTCGCGACGAACAGCGGCACGTCGCGCGCACGATCCGGCGCGAASGTCACGACCACSGTCGCATCATCSGGCGCCTCGGCCTTGACGAAGTCGCGCAGCTGCACCTGGATCAGCGGGTGCCCCTTTTCCTTCAGCGTCGCGAGCGAGAASACGACGTCKTGCGCSGTCAGCTTCGAACCATCGTGGAAACGCGCCTCGGGACGCATGGTGAAGCGATAGRYSAGCTTGTCCGRCGARATCTGCACYGACTTCGCGGCAAGGCCGTACATCGCGTCGGGCTCGTCATTGGCGCGCGACATCARCGTCGCGAACGTCATGTCCATGCCCTGCGCRCCTTCGCCCTTCAGGATGTAGGCGTTCAGYGARTTGAAGGTGTAGTAGGACTGATTGTTGCCGCGGACCGARGGGATSAACGARAACGCGCCTCCCTTCGGCGCTTTCACATTGACGTAGTCGAACTGCTGGAAATCCGCCGGGTATTTCAGGTCGCCGAACRCCGACATGCCGTGCATYTCGGGTCCGTTGTCGGCYGCCGCCGGTGCGACACGCAATCCTGCAGCACTCAACGCACCGATGCCGAGACCGAGTGCGTGCCGACGGGAGAATAGCGCCATGCGCGAATCCTTCGATCTTATGAACGCTTGAGCTTGGCCGCCTTGTCGGCGTCGTACCACCAGAGATTCGGGAATCCCGAGACGCCGTATTTCGGCAGCGGGTCGGGACGGCTGAAGCGATCCCAATACACGTAGCGCTGCTTGTCGTAGTTGAAGTGTGGGACGCAATAGAAGTTCCAGAGCAACACCCGGTCCAGCGCCTTGGCGGCGGCGATCTGATCGGCGCGGCTGCCGGCGAAGATGATGCGCTCGATGATGGCATCGACCGCCGGATTCTTGATGCCGGGGAGATTGTTCGAGCCTGGCCGATCGGCCGCCTGCGAGCTGAAATTGTCACGCTGCTCGTTGCCGGGCGAGATCGACTGCGGCCATACCTGGGTGACCATCTCGAAATCGAAATCGCGCACCCGGTTCTGGTACTGCACGGTGTCGACGGCGCGCAGATTGACGGTGATGCCGAGACGCTCCAGGCTCGGCTTGTAGAACAGCGCGATGCGCTCCATGCCGGAATCGCCGCTGATGCCGAGGATCTCGACCGTGAACGGCTGGCCGGAGGAATCGACCAGCTTGCGGTCGCGGATCTCGAAGCCGGCTTCCTTCAACAGCCGCGTCGCCTCGCGCAGGTTGGCGCGCACGTTTTCAGGCGTGCCTCCGACCGGATCCTTGTACGGCGTCGTGAAAACCTCCGGCGGCACCTTGTCGCGCACGGTCTCCAGGATCTCGAGTTCCTTGCCTTCCGGCAGGCCGGTCGCCATCAGATCGGGGATGCCGTCGAAATAGCTGGAATCGCGATGGTACTCGCCGGTCGACAGCACGCGATTCATCTCTTCGAAATCGAACGCGTAGTTGAAGGCGCGGCGCAGCCTGACATCGGTGAATTTCGGGCGCCTCAGGTTGAACACCCAGCCCTGCATCCGGCCCTGATTGCGGACGGTGAAGAGCTCCTTGAGCAACCGCTTCTCGCGCACCGGCGGCACGTCATAGGCCGACGCCCATTCCTTCGCGCTGCGCTCCCCGTACCAGTCGAACTGGTCGGCCTTCAGTGCCTCGCGCGCAACCGTGTCGTCGCGGAAATACTCGTAGCGCAACTCGTCGAAATTGTTCTGCCCCACCGCGATCGGGATATCCTTGCCCCAGTAATCCTTGACGCGCTCGAGCACCACGGATCGGCCGGCGACGAATTCCTTGATCTTGTAGGGACCGGAGCCGAGCGGCGGCTCCAGCGTGCTCGCGGTGACGTCGCGCTTGTTGCCCTGCGCGTCAGTACCCTCCCACCAGTGCCTGGGCAGGATGATGAGCTGGCCGGTGATCATCGGCAGCTCGCGGTTGCCCGGGCTGTCGAAGGTGAACTTGATGTCGCGATCGCCGACCTTCTCGGCCTTGGTGATGTGCCGATAATAGCCGCTGAACATCGGGCTATTGGCCTTCCACGCCTCGAACGAAAAGATCACGTCCTCGGGCGTGACCGGCTTGCCGTCGTGCCAGCGCGACCCCGGCCGCAGCCGGTAGGTCACGTAGGAGAAGTCATCTGGAAAGGTCGCGCCTTCGGCGAGTTCGCCATAATACGTGTCGGGCTCGTCGAGCGAAGCCTCCATCAGTGAGTCATAGATGCGGGCGACCGCGGCCGAAACCGTGCCCTTCAAGCCCGCAACCACGAGGTTGAAGCTGTCGTAAGTGCCGGGCTGGAACAACCGCACCACGCCGCCCTTGGGCGCATCCGGATTGACGTAGTCGTAGCGCTTGAAGTCGGCGGGGTATTTGATTTCGCCGTAGGTCGAGAGACCGTGCCGCCATTTCAGCCCGTTCGGGGCATCGTCGGCGAATGCCGGCGTGATCGCCGACAGGCTGGGGTTCAGTCCGAGCGCCGGCGCGATTGCCGCCAGTGCGCTGCCTTGAAGGAGGTGTCGTCGGGTGATCGCCAAATTCGGTCTTCCTGCTTGCAGCCCCGCCTAGATGGGACCCAATATAAGGCAACGGTTCGACAGATTACGTTGCTTTTTCCTCATGATAATTGCCCGGGAACAATACCGCTGCGGCGAAACGTCCCGATAACAAACCCGCGACAGCGGATTCCCCATGCGAAAACGGCCAGGCATTGCCTGGCCGTTTCGTTCGCGGGGTGGCGCGAAGCAAATCGTTACTTCGAGGCAGTTGGGATCGGAGCCGGGTGCTCCGAGTTCGAATTCAGGTAGGCGATGATGTCGGCGCGTTCGCTGTCCTTCGGAACACCGGCGAAGCCCATCGCGGTGCCCGGGATGAAGCCCTTCGGATTGGTCAGGAACTTGTTGAGGTCGTCGAAGGTCCAGGTGCCGCCCTTGCCCTTCATCGCGGCCGAGAAATTGAAGCCGCGGCCTTCACCCCTGGCCTCGTTGACGATGCCGTAGAGGTTCGGACCGACACGGTTGGGGCCGCCCTTTTCGAAGGTGTGGCAGGCGGCGCACTTCTTGGCGGCCGCGGCGCCCTTTTCGACCGAGGCGGTCTGCAACAGCTTTTCGATCGGCTCGGCCGGCGCCGCAGCAGCCTCGCCGCCGGCGCCATGGGACTCTTCCTTCACCGCGATCTCAAATCCCGGCTTCTCCGGCAGCTTCGCGGAAAACACCGATCCGGCGGCAAAGCTCATCACCAGGACGACGATGCAGGTGCCGAGAACCGCACCGAGGATTTTGTTGAGTTCGAAGGAGTCCATTTTCGGTCAGGCTCCGGGCCTTGAATGTCGACTTCAGGCCGGGAATACGGCCGCGGGGAAAGACCCGGGAATCGACCTTTCGTGCCTCCCCCCAGGCAGGGTTGAGATATCGGTTTGCCCGCGCTCTGGCAACCCGTATAAACGCGCCGAATTCAACCGCCTCCCCGGCAATTTCCGCAGCCCGGACGGGCCCCGACACGAATGACSCAATCCCGTACCTTGGTGCTGATTCCGGCCCGCATGGCCGCCACCCGACTGCCCGGCAAGCCGCTGCTCGATATCGCGGGCGCGCCGATGATCGTCCATGTGCTGCGGCGGGCCGAGGAGGCCGGGATCGGCCGGGTTGCGGTGGCCACCGACACGGCCGAGATCGCGGCCGCGGTGAAGGCCGCGGGCGGCGAGGTCGTGATGACCCGCGCCGACCATCCCTCCGGCTCGGACCGAATTCACGAGGCGATGACGATCCTCGACCCCGGCGGCAGCGCCGAAATCGTGGTCAATCTGCAAGGTGATTTCCCGACCATCACCCCGGACACGATCCGCAGCGTGATGCCGCCGCTGGCGGACTCCGCCGTCGATATCTCGACCCTGGCCTCGCAGATCCATACCGAGGAGGAGGATCAGGCCCCCAGCGTCGTTAAGGCGATCGGCTCCCCGATCGGTGCCAACCGCTTGCGCGCGCTGTATTTCACCCGTGCCACCGCCCCCCATGGCGACGGACCGCGCTATCATCATATCGGTCTGTACGCCTACCGCCGCGCCGCGCTGGAGCGATTCGTCACGCTGCCGCCCTCGCCGCTGGAGCAGCAGGAGAAGCTCGAACAGTTGCGCGCACTGGAGGCCGGGATGCGCATCGACGTCACCATCGTCGACACCGTCCCGCGCGGCGTCGACACCCCGGCCGATCTCGAAACCGCCCGCAGAATCCTTTCCAAAGCCTGAGCCGCATCTCTTTGTTGAGCATGATCTTTTCGGAAAACCGGTTTCCACTTTTCCGGATCATGCTCTAAAAAGCCACCCATGACCAAGAAACTGAAAATCGCGTTCCAGGGCGAGCCTGGCGCCAATTCCCATATCGCGATCGTCGAGGCCTATCCCGACGCCGAGCCGATGCCCTGCCCGACCTTCGAGGACGCGCTGGCCGCGATTTCGTCGGGCGAGGCCGATCTCGGCATGATCCCGATCGAGAACTCGGTCGCCGGCCGAGTCGCCGATATCCATCACCTGCTGCCCGCCTCGGGCCTGTTCATCGTTGGCGAGTGGTTCTTGCCGATCCGCCACCAGCTGATGGCTATCAAGGGCGTCAAGCTCGCCGACATCAAGAGCGTGGAGAGCCACGTCCAGGCGCTCGGCCAGTGCCGGCGCACGATCCGCAAGCTCGGCATCAAGCCGATCGTCGCCGGCGACACCGCCGGCAGCGCGCGCGATGTCTCCGAGCGCGGCGACAAGAGCGTGGCGGCGATCGCCTCCCGCCTCGCCGCCGATATTTACGGCCTCGAGATTCTCGCCGAAGACATCGAGGACGAGGCCCACAACACCACCCGCTTCGTGGTGCTGGCCCGCGAGGCCAAATGGGCCACGCAGGGCTCGGGGCCGCTGGTCACCAGCTTTGTATTCCGGGTGCGCAATTTGCCCGCCGCGCTCTACAAGGCGATGGGCGGCTTTGCCACCAATGGCGTCAACATGACCAAGCTCGAAAGCTATATGGTCGACGGCAATTTCTTCGCCACGCAATTCTATGCCGATGTCGATGGTCACCCCGACGACCGCGGGCTTGCCTTTGCGCTCGAGGAATTGAAGTTCTTCTCGCGCGAATTCCGCATCCTCGGCGTCTATCCCGGCCATCCTTTCCGCGCGACCTTCAGCGAAACGCAGGATTAAGTCGCGCGCGCGGTCTCTCCACGCGTCGTCCCGGCGCAGGCCGGGACCCATAACCACCGGCCTTCGTAGGCAACAACGCGACAGCCAGCTTGCTCAATAACTGGAGCCGCGGCGTATGGGTCCCGGCCTTCGCTGGGACGAAAATTGTTATGCGGCGGCCCTCTTCTGCAGCCCGAACGCCTCGGCGAGCAGGCTGTAGGACCGTTTCCGCGCCGCGTGGTCGTAGACCGCGGTGATCACCATCAGTTCGTCCGCCTGGCTCGCCGCGATCAGTGGCTGCAGCTTCGTCATCAGAGTTGCGGGGCTGCCGACGAACAGCCGCGCCCGGTTGCGCGCGATCGAGGCGCGCTCGGCGTCGGTGTAGGGATAGGCCTCAGCCTCCTCGATATCAGGCAACGGCAGATACTGGCCGCGGTCGCGACGCAGCCGGTTGAGATCCGCCGACAGCGCAAGCCGCTCGGCTTCCGCGTCGGTCTCCGCCGTGACGGCGGCAACCGCCAGGATCGCCTGCGGCGTCGCGCGCCAGCCGGACGGCTTGAAATGCGCGCGATAATTCGTCATCGCCGCGATCGCATCATGGGTGGCGAAATGATGCGCGAACGCAAAGCCCATCCCGACCTGGGCTGCGAGCTCGGCGGAATAATCGCTCGAGCCGAGCAGCCAGATCGGCGGCAGCGGCGAATCATCCGGCATCGCCACCACATTGTTGTAGGGGTGGCCGGCCGGGAAATCGCGCGTCTCCCACAAGGTCAATTCGTGCAGTCGCTCAAGGAAGTCGTCGCCCTCGCGGCGATCGAGCCGGCTGCGCAACGCATAGGCGGTGGCGCCGTCGGTGCCGGGCGCGCGGCCGAGGCCAAGATCGATCCGGCCTGGAAACAGCGCCTCCAGCATCTTGAAGCGTTCGGCAACCACCAGCGGCGCATGGTTGGGCAGCATCACGCCGCCGGAGCCGACCCGGATATGCTGCGTCACCGCCGCGATCTGSCCGATCATCAGATCGGGTGCCGGGCTCGCGACCGAGGCGAGGTTGTGGTGTTCGGCGAGCCAATACCTGACATAGCCGAGACCATCGACATGGCGCGCCAGATCGATGCTGTTGCGCAGCGCAACCGCGGGCTTGGTGCCCGTGGTGACGACGGACAGGTCGAGGACGGAAAGCGGGATCATGGCCGATAGCCTAATGTGGCGTCACGAGGCGACAAAGACCCCGGGCGTGCAGACCAGTCCCGCAAGGGAATGTCGGCACCGATTTCAGATTTTGGGACAAAGTACGTGATTTCACCCACAGCCATTCTGCCCACACATGATTACGGCTCCTTATCGAGCCAAGATTTCGGATATTAATCATTACATAACAATACAATATCCCTATGTTTGTTCAAACAATCCTCGTGCCCACTGATTGTCCCAGATAGTCTGTTTTGCCATCTATTCTTTCTCAATTGGGCAATTTCCCATATCCGATGGGCTGTTTGATCCGGCCCGTTTCGCTTATCTTGGGGCCTCCATATCCAGGCCAGCCAGCTGCCTCCGCGGAGCCGTTGCGTATCATGACCGAGACCCTTTCTTCCGTGCCGAATGGGCACCGTGCGCCAAACGTTCCGAAAATCTCCTTCGAGTTCTTCCCGCCGAAGACCGAGGAGATGGAGCGCACGCTCTGGGACACSATCAATCGCCTGGCGCCGCTGATGCCGAATTTCGTCTCCGTCACCTATGGCGCCGGTGGCTCGACCCGCGAGCGCACGCACGCCACCATCGCCCGTATCCTGCGCGAGACCAACCTGCTGCCGGCCGCGCATCTGACCTGCGTCAGCAGTTCGCGGAGCGAGATCGACGAGATCGTCGACCGCTATCACGAGGTCGGCGTCCGCCACATCGTGGCCCTGCGCGGCGATCCACCGGGCGGCATCGGCACGGCCTACTTCACCCATCCGGACGGCTACCAGAGTTCGGCCGAGCTCGTCGCCGGCATCAAGAAGCGTCACGCCGACATCGAGGTCTCGGTCTCCGCCTACCCGGAGAAGCATCCGGAAGCCACCGACTTCGATGCCGACATCGACACGCTGCAGGCCAAGGTCGACGCCGGAGCGACGCGCGCGATCACCCAGGTGTTCTTCGACAACGATCTCTACCACCGCTATGTCGACAAGGTGCGGGCGCGCGGCATCGAGATYCCGATCGTGCCGGGCATCATGCCGATGCACAATTTCAAGCAGGCTCGCAATTTCGTCACCCGCGCCGGCACCAGCGTGCCGGACTGGCTGGCGGAGAAGTTCGACGGCCTCGACAACGATGCCGAGACCCGCAAACTGGTTGCGGCCACCGTTGCGGCAGGCCAGGTGCAGAAGCTGTTCAAGCGCGGCGTCGACACCTTCCACTTCTACACCATGAACCGCGCGGACCTGGTGTTCGCGGTCAGCCATCTGCTCGGCATTCGGCCGAATGGCGCACAGAARGCTGCCTGATCCATGWCCATTSCYGTYTCTGCCAAGCGTACCGCCTTGCTCGCGGCTGCCCGYGAACGSATCCTGGTGCTCGACGGCGCCATGGGCACGGTGATCCAGGGCYTGCTGTTCGACGARGCCGCSTTYCGCGGCGAGCGCTTCAAGGATTTYCACCGCGACATCAAGGGCAACAACGACGTCCTGATCCTGACGCAAGCCAAGGCCATCGAGGACATCCACGCGGCGTATCTGCGCGCCGGCGCCGACATCGTCGCGACCAACACCTTCTCCTCGACCTCGATCGCGCAGGCCGACTACGACATGTCGGAGCTCGCCTATGAGCTGAACCTGCAAGGCGCCCGGCTCGCTCGCGCCGCGGCCGATCGCGTGTCGGCCGAAGACGGCAGGGAGCGCTTCGTCGCCGGCGCGCTCGGCCCGACCAACCGCACCGCCTCGATCTCGCCCGATGTCGCCAATCCCGGCTACCGCGCGGTGACCTTCGACGATTTGCGCAAGGCCTATCGTGAACAGGCCAGCGGCCTGCTCGATGGCGGCGCCGACATGCTGCTGGTCGAGACTATCTTCGACACGCTGAATGCCAAGGCGGCGCTCTACGCGATCGCCGAGCTGATGGAAGAGCGCGGCATCGACGTGCCGGTGATGATCTCCGGCACCATCACCGACAAATCCGGCCGCCTGCTCTCCGGGCAATTGCCGGAGGCGTTCTGGCATTCGGTGAAGCACGCCAGGCCGATCACGATCGGCTTCAACTGCGCGCTCGGCGCCGAGGATCTGCGCGGCCACATCGCCGACATCGGCCGCGTCGCCGACACCCTGGTTTGTGCCTACCCGAACGCCGGCCTGCCCAACGAGTTCGGCCAGTACGACGAGACGCCGGACTACATGGCGCGGCTGATCGGCGAATTCGCCGCTGCCGGCCTCGTCAACATCGTCGGCGGCTGCTGCGGCACCACGCCCGACCATATCGCGGCGATCGCCAGAGCCGTCGCCCCCCACAAGCCGCGCGTCGTGCCCGAGATCGAGCCGCGACTGCGGCTCTCCGGCCTCGAGCCGTTCACGCTCGACGAGACCATCCCCTTCGTCAATGTCGGCGAGCGCACCAACGTCACCGGCTCGGCGCGCTTCCGCAAGCTGATCACCGCGGGCGACTACACCGCGGCGCTTCAGGTGGCGCGCGACCAGGTCGAGAACGGCGCCCAGGTCATCGACGTCAACATGGACGAAGGCCTGCTCGATTCCGAGAAGGCGATGACCGAGTTCTGCAACCTGATCGCCTCGGAGCCGGACATCTCCCGCGTGCCGATCATGGTCGATTCCTCGAAGTTCCATGTGATCGAGGCCGGCCTCAAGACGATCCAGGGCAAGCCGATCGTGAACTCGATCTCGCTCAAGGAAGGCGAGGAGAAGTTCCTGCACGAGGCGACGGTGGCCAAGCGCCACGGCGCGGCCGTGGTGGTGATGGCGTTCGACGAGACCGGACAGGCCGATACGTTCAAGCGCAAGACCGAGATCTGCAAGCGCGCCTACGACATCCTGGTCGAGCGGCTCGACTTTCCGCCCGAGGACATCATCTTCGATCCGAACATCTTCGCGATCGCGACCGGCCTCGAGGAGCACAACAATTACGGCGTCGACTTCATCGAGGCGACGCGCTGGATCCGGCAGAACCTGCCGCACGCCCACATCTCGGGCGGCGTCTCCAACCTGTCGTTCTCGTTCCGCGGCAACGAACCGGTGCGCGAGGCGATGCACTCGGTGTTCCTGTACTATGCCATCAAGGCCGGCATGGACATGGGCATCGTCAATGCCGGGCAGATGATCGTCTATGACGACATCGATCCCGAGCTGCGTCAGGTCTGCGAGGACGTGATCCTCAACCGCGATCCCGGTGCCTCCGAGCGGCTGCTGGCGCTGGCGGAAAAATTCCGTGGCAAGGAGAAGCAGACCAAGGAGCAGGATCTCGCCTGGCGCGAATGGCCGGTCGAGAAGCGGCTCAGCCACGCGCTGGTGCACGGCATCACCGAGTACATCGAGGCCGATACCGAGGCCGCGCGGCAGAACGCGACGCGCCCGCTCGACGTGATCGAGGGGCCCTTGATGGCCGGCATGAACGTGGTCGGCGACCTGTTCGGCGACGGCAAGATGTTCCTGCCGCAGGTCGTGAAGTCGGCGCGCGTCATGAAACAGGCGGTGGCCTATCTGATGCCGTTCATGGAGGAGGAGAAGGCGCGCAACCGGGCCAACGGCGGCGCCGAGGGCCGCAACACGGCCGGCAAGATCGTGCTCGCCACCGTGAAGGGCGACGTCCACGACATCGGCAAGAACATCGTCGGCATCGTGCTCCAGTGCAACAATTTCGAGGTCATCGACCTCGGCGTGATGGTGCCCGCCAACAAGATCATCGAGACCGCCAAGGCCGAGGACGCCGACATCATCGGTCTGTCCGGCCTGATCACGCCCTCGCTCGACGAGATGAGCTTCCTCGCCGGTGAACTGGAGCGGCAGGGCATGAACGTGCCGCTTTTGATCGGCGGCGCCACCACGAGCCGCGTGCACACCGCCGTCAAGATCGACCCGAACTATCCGGGCGGCCCGGTCGTGCATGTCAATGACGCCAGCCGCGCGGTCGGCGTCGCCTCCTCGCTGCTGTCGACGGAGAAGAAGCAGGCCTATGCCGCCGAGGTTCGCGCCGAATACGCCAAGATTTCCGCGGCGCATTTCCGTGCCCAGGCCGACAAGAGGCGGCTGAAACTTCCCGACGCCCGCGCCAACAAGGTCACGATCGACTTCGCCGCGGCGCCGCCGAAGCAGCCGGCATTCCTCGGGCTGAAGAGCTTCGACGCCTATGATCTCGCCGAGCTCGCCGAATACATCGACTGGACGCCGTTCTTCCAGACCTGGGAGCTGGCTGGCCGCTTCCCGGCGATCCTCGACGATACCGTGGTCGGCGAAGTTGCACGCTCGCTTTATGCCGACGCCCGCAAGATGCTGGACCAGATCATCCAGGAGAAGTGGTTCACTGCCCGCGCCACCATCGGCTTCTGGCCGGCCAACGCCGTCGGCGACGACATCGCTGTTTATGCCGACGAGACCCGCACCAGGACGATCGCGACCCTGCACACGCTGCGTCAGCAACTCGAGAAGCGCGAGGGCCGGTTCAACGCCGCGCTGTCCGATTTCATCGCGCCAGTCGAGACCGGCGTGCCGGATTATATCGGCGGCTTCGTGGTCACGGCGGGGATCGGCGAGGACGCGGTCGCCGACCGTTTCAAGAACGCCAATGACGACTACTCGTCGATCCTGTGCAAGGCGCTGGCCGATCGCCTGGCGGAGGCCTTTGCCGAGCGCATGCATCAGCGCGTGCGCAAGGAGTTCTGGGCCTACGCGTCCGGCGAGGCCCTGTCGGCGGACGAACTGATCCTGGAGAAATACGACGGCATCCGTCCGGCGCCGGGTTATCCGGCGCAGCCCGACCACACCGAGAAGCAGACCTTATTCAAGCTGCTCGATGCCGAGAACACCGCTGGCGTGACGCTGACCGAGAGCTTTGCGATGTGGCCGGGCTCGTCGGTTTCCGGGCTCTACTTCAGCCATCCCGAAAGCTTCTATTTCGGCGTCGGCAAGATCGAGCGCGACCAGGTCGAGGACTATGCCGCCCGCAAGGCCATGACGGTCGCCGAGATCGAGCGCTGGCTGGCGCCGATCCTGAACTACATCCCATCGCAGGAAGCTGCCAAGGAGACCGTGATCGCACCGGCCGCGACGCCCGCCAATGACGAGACATCCAAGGAACTGGCCTCCAAGGAACTGGCCTCGCACCCGGCCGGCTGCACCTGCGGCGTGCATCTGGCGTGGCGGAAGAAGAAGGTGGGGGCGGGGTAGCTCTTTCCTCCCTTCTCCCCTTGTGGGAGAAGGTGTCGCGGACATTGTCCGCGACGGATGAGGGGTCTTTGTCCGCGGAGACAGGCCCTTCACCCGTCCGCGATGCCGCCGCATCGCGTCCCCCTCTCCCACAAGGGGAGAGGGAAGAAGAATGGAGCGCGTGCCCCATGCAGTTCTTCTCCTTCTGGCGATCGCTGGCGAGCTTTCGGGTACGGATCGCGCTCAACCTCAAGCAGGTGCCGACTGAGGCCGTGTTCGTCGACATCGATGCCGACGCGCATCGCGCCGATGCCTATCGCAAGATCAATCCGCAGATGGCGCTGCCGGCGCTGGTGACCGACGACGGCACGGTGCTGTTCCAGTCGCTGGCAATCATCGACTATCTCGACGAGACCTATCCCGATCCGCCGCTGCTGCCGGCCGATGCGCTCGGCCGCGCCCGGGTGCGCGGGCTGGCGCTGATCGTTGCCTGCGAGGGCCATCCGCTGCTGACGCCGCGGGTGCGCCGCTATCTCGACCGCGAGCTCGATCTGCGCGACAGCCAGCAGAATGCCTGGCGGCGGCACTGGACGGTGGAGACGCTGGCCGCGCTCGAAGGCCACCTCGCCGGCCACAAGGCGACCGGCCGGCTCTGCCACGGCGACACGCCGACCGTCGCCGACATCTGCCTGGTCGGCCACGTCACGGCGGCGATCAACCAGCAGATCAGCCTGTCGCCCTGGCCGACCGTGAAGCGCATCCACGAGGCCGCCGTGGCATTGCCGGCCTTCGCCAGGGCCCATCCTTCCGCCCAGCCGGACACGCCGGAGGCGATGCGGGCGAAATAATGGCGCTTTCCGGAACCTGAAGTTCCGTCAGGCGTTGGCGTTCGAGTGATCGCCCGGCCGCCGGCCATCATTGCGCTCATACCTGAAGGACTCTGATGCCGGAAACTGCAAGTCCGACGCCGCTTCTCGTCGTCTCCAACCATTTCGCCGGTCGACCTCGCACCTCTCTCCGCAGCGTCCTGAAAGCCGCCACAGCCGCGGATCACGCAGACCTCGACGCCACGCTCGGGACCATCGACCTCTCCACCCTCGCCGGCTATCGCCGTTTCCTCGAGATCAACGCCGCGGCGCTGCTGCCGCTGGAGCGTGCGCTGATCGCGGGCGGGGTTCGCAAGCTCGTCGCCGACTGGGATCGCCGCGCCCGCAGCCGCGCCATGCTGGCCGATCTCGCTGCGATCGGCGGCTCGGTCCAGCCACTTGATCCGCCCGCCATAGCCGATCGCCCTGCATTGCTCGGCACCCTGTATGTGCTGGAAGGCTCCCGCCTCGGCGCGGCGTACCTGCTGCGGCACGTCGACCGCACGGCCAATGCCCGCATTCGTGCCGCTACCGGCTTTCTTCGACATGGCACTGGCGAGCAGCTCTGGCCGAGCTTCCTCGCCTTGCTCGAGCGCCACGCTGCGGAGCTGACCGACGAGGATGACCTCATCGTACCCGCTCGCCGCGCCTTCGCCCTGTTCGCCACAGCCGCGAGCCAACCATGAAGCTGCAAGTCGACCTCACCAATTGCGACCGCGAGCCGATCCACATCCCCGGCAGCGTGCAGCCGTTCGGCTTCCTGATTGCACTGCAATCGGACTTCACGGTCTGCATGGCCTCGGACAATGTGGCGAGCTATCTCGGCCGCGAGCCTGGCCAGATCTTCCAGCGGCCGCTCGAGAGCATCTTCTCCGACGCCGCGATCGAGGCGATCCGAACCCGCGTCGACTATCTCACCGGCCCGGACGCCACCGAGCGCCTGTTCGGCGTGACGTTGCAGGACGGCGGAAGGCCGTTCGACGTCGCCATCCACTTCTCCGGCGCCTATCTCGTGATCGAGGCCGAACCGTCGGTGATCGAACCTGACGTGAACTCGGGCGAGCTGGTCCGCCTGATGCTCGGCCGGGTGCGCAAGACCCGTGGCATCACCGACCTGGCGCAGGAAGCCGCGCGCCAGGTCAAGGTCCTGACCGGCTTCGACCGCGTGATGGTGTATCGCTTCGCCGCCGACGGCTCCGGCGAGGTCATCGCCGAGGTCGCCAAGGCCGGTCTCGAAACCTTCCTCGGCCTGCACTACCCGGCCTCCGACATTCCGCAGCAGGCACGCGCGCTCTATACCCGCAACTGGCTGCGCATCATCGCCGACGTCAATGCGGCCCCGGTGTCGCTGCTGTCGACGGCGACTCACAGCGCGGGCCTGCTTGATCTCTCGATGAGCACGCTGCGCTCGGTGTCGCCGATCCATATCGAATATCTACAGAACATGGGCGTCGGCGCCTCGATGTCGGTCTCGATCCTGCGCGACGGCAAGCTGTGGGGGCTGTTCGCCTGTCACCATTACTCCGCGCACCACATCTCGTTCGAGCGTCGCACCGCGGCGGAGTTGTTCGGCCAGATGTTCTCCTGGATCCTGGAGACCCGCGAGCGCGAGGCGACCATTGCCTACGAGACGCGCGCCCAGCAGATCCAGGAACGGCTGATCGAGGCCGCCGCGACCCATGAGCACAGCCAGCGCGCAATCTTCGATTTCGTCGACGACTATCGCAAGATGATCGAATGCGACGGCATCGCGATCTGGTCCAATGGCGAGATCAAGCTGTCCGGCCAGACGCCGACGGAGGCCGAGGTCAAAGATCTGGTCGGCTTCATCAACCGGACCTCGCCAGGCCGCATCACCGCGAGCGCGGAGATCGCCAAGGTCTATGCCGCCGGCGGCGCCTTCCGCGACCGCGCCGCGGGCTTTCTCGCGGTGCCGATCTCGCGAGTGCCGCGCGACTGCCTGATCTTCTTCCGCCGCGAGGTGACCCAATCGGTCAACTGGGGCGGCGCGCCCGAGAAGGTCTACACCACGGGTCCGCACGGTCCGCGGCTGACGCCGCGCAAGAGCTTCGAGCTGTGGCAGGAGGTGGTGCATGGCCAATCCAAGCCCTGGACGCAGGCCGACCTGCATATCGCCGAGAGCCTGCGGATCACCCTTCTGGAGGTGATCCTGCAACTCGCCGACCTCGCCGCGCGCGAGCGCAAGGGCGCGCAGGAGCGGCAGGAGCTGATGATCGCCGAGCTCAATCATCGCGTTCGCAACATCCTTGGACTGGTGCGCGGCCTCGTCGCCCAGAGCAAGGACACCGCGACCAGCGTCGAGGAGTTCTCCGGCGTTCTCGGCGGCCGGATCCAGGCACTGGCCCGCGCCCATGACCAGATCACCAGCCTGAACTGGGCGCCGGTCGCGCTGAAGACGCTGGTGGAGTCGGAGGCCGGCGCGTATCTCGGCTCCCGGGCCGGACGCATCCAGATGGGCGGCCCGGACGTCGCGCTCGATCCCAAGGCGTTCGCGACGCTCGCGCTCGTGGTCCACGAAATGATGACGAACTCGGCGAAATACGGCGCGCTGGCCGACTCCACCGGGCAGGTCGAGATCGTCTGGAAGCTCGACCGCAATTCGAGCCTCGTCATCGACTGGAAGGAGAGCGGCGGGCCGCCGGTACAGCCGCCCTCGCGGCGCGGCTTCGGCACCACGATCATCGAACGTTCGATCCCGTTCGACCTCAAGGGCGACGCCGAGCTGCGTTTCGACCTGCTCGGCGTGCAGGCGAAATTCACGATCCCGGCGAATTTTGTGGAACTGATGTCGATGTCCGGTATCGCAACCAAGCTCGAATCCGAAGCCGATGCCGCGCAACGCATTTCCGGAACGGCGCTGATCGTCGAGGACAATCTGATCATCGCCATGGGTGCGGAGGTAATCCTGCTCGAACTCGGCGCGCGCCATGTCGAGACGGCCGCCTCGGTGTCGCAGGCGCTCGCCGCAATCGAGCGCAGCACACCGGGCTTCGCGCTGCTCGACCTCAACCTCGGCTCGGAGAACTCGATCCCCGTCGCGACCAGGCTGTCGGAGTTGAAGGTGCCTTTCGTGTTCGCCACCGGCTACGGCGAACGCGCCCCGATCCCGGCCGAACTGGAATCAGCGCCGGTGGTGCAGAAACCGTACACCCGCGACGTGGTGGAAGCAGCGCTAGCCAAGCTGCGGGATGCAGCGGGAGCCTAGATATCCTCTCCTGGCCATCCCGGCGACGGCTGTCGTGCCCATACCCCTCGGTCGGATCTGACGGAGCGGATCAAGCATCCGCATCGGATTAATGGCATGACCGGCTAGGCGACGATCCCGTGCAGCCCCAACCAGCCGGTGTAGAGACCGACCAGCACGATCAGCGCGGCCGATACGTAGGGCGCGCGCTGGGCGAAGCTGCTGAAGCCGCTCCAATGACGTTCGACATGACGAAGGCTCAGCGCGGCCGCAACGCCGGCTGAGACCATGGTGATCGCAAGGCCGATGCCGAAGCAGAGCACCAGCACGAAGCCGAGGCTGAACTGCTTGAGCTGGAGGCAAAGCAACAACACCGTGATCGCCGCCGGACACGGGATCAGGCCGCCGGTCAGGCCGAACAGGATGATCTGCCAGGTCGTGACCGTGCGCCCGGCAAAGCGCTTGCGGATGTCGGCGGCGTGCGCGCGCGCATGCGCATCGTCGGCATCGCCGAGATCCATGTGGTCATGCTCTTCGAACAGGATTTCCACACTGTCCGCCCGCACCGACACGCGCGCCTTGAAGGCATGCGGCTCCGGAATTTCAACGATGCTCTCCAGATAGCCGTTCTGCTCGGCGAAGCGGAAATATTGCTCGCTGCCGTCGGAGCGGATCGTGACGACTTCAACCTCGCCGGCGCCCGGCAGCGCGCCGGCGTCGCTCCGCAACCGCCAGCGCGGCGGCACGCCGTCCTCGAACATTTCGAGCGTCAACGGCTGCCCGGCCAGCACCAGCTGGCGCGTTTCGTCGTGATGATGATCGTGGTCATGGTGATGATCGTGTTCGGAATGCTGCTCGCGCCAGGTGCGCCAGGCCATCCAGGCCGCGATCGTGATGATGATCACCGCCGACACCAGTTGCAGCCAGGCTTCGCTGCGTTCACCGGACCATTGCTGGCCGAAATGCAGACCCGCGAGTGCGATGATCCAGACGATTGCCGTGTGCGAGATCGTCGCCGACAGGCCGAGCAGCACCGCCTGCAACACCGTGCCGCGGATCGCGACGATGAACGCCGCCATCATCGTCTTGGAGTGGCCGGGCTCGAGACCATGCAGTGCGCCGAGCAGGATCGCGCTTGGGATGAACAGCCATGCATGGGCGCTGCCCTGCTGGAGCAGCTGAGACAGATCGGCCATGTGCTTCACTTCCGGGCGAGCGCTACTTCAAATAGGTGCGAACGACGTCGATCAGGTCAGCGGCGCCCTGGGCTTTCTCGGGGTCCTTTTCCCGGGAGGGATCCACGACGTGATGGCGGATGTGATCCTCGAGCAATTCCGCAGTCAGTCCGTTGATGGCGCCGCGAACCGACGCCACCAGCATCAACACGTCGGCACAGCCGATCTCGGCCTCCAGCGCCCGCTCAACGGCCTCTAGCTGACCCTTGATGCGGCGAACGCGGCCGACGAGCTTGGACTTGTGCTTGATCGTGTGTGACATGATTGTAGTATAGGGGGGTACCCTATTTTCGGTCAAGCCTTGCGATACGCGGCTCCTGCGCCCCATGATGGCCATACGCCCCACCTCGCTCACCCGTCACGCCGGCTTTCGCAACTGGCCTGCCCCGGCCTGATGCATGGAACCGGCCAGCGGGCCTCGCTATTGTCGTGCGCCGCAGCCCGCGAAAACCCGTACGGAGCCCCACCAGGTGCTAAAGCTCTACAGGTCGGCGACCGATGACTGGCAGAGCATCGGCGCCGAATTGCCGTCCGAGATTATCTGGATCGATTTGCTTACTCCCTCGGAGGAGGAAAAGCGGTTCGTCGAGCGCGTGCTCGGCATCCGCGTCCCCACCGAGAGCTCGTTGGGCCAGATCGAGGCTTCCAGCCGCCTCATCAGCGACCACGACCGGCTTTATCTGAGCTCGCCGGCGGTGCGGCTCGACGCCAACAACGAGGCCGAGATCACCAATATCGGCTTCATCATCGGCCCGCGCGTGCTGGTCACGGTGCGGTTCGCGGCGTTGAGCACGTTCGACGATGTCATGAAGCGGATCGACACCGACAAGAGCCTGCAAAACGGCATGTGCGTGTTCACCGCGCTGCTGGAAGCCATGGTCGATCGCGGCGCCGACGTGCTGGAGCACCTCGGCGCCAAGACCGATCAACTGTCGCGGGGCGTCTTCAAGGGTGGCCTGGTGCGCACCAAGCGCCCGGTGCGCTCCAGCCGCAGGCTACGTGAAGCGCTCGAGAATATCGGCGAACTGGCCGATCGCCTGGCGAAGGCGCGCGACGTGCTGCTCGGCGTCGGCCGGGTCGCGTCGTTCGCCGACGACGTCGGCAATGAATGGATCACGTCCGCATCGAAGCGGCGGCTCGAGGCGGTTTCGCGCGATGTCGCCTCGCTCGGCGACTACGAGACGAGGCTGTCCGACAAGATTCAGCTGCTGCTCGACGCCGTGCTCGGCTTCATCAACATCCAGCAGAACGACCTGTTCAAGATCCTGACTATCGTGTCGGTGGTCGGCGTGCCCCCGACCATCCTGGTCGGCGTCTGGGGCATGAACTTCAAGGACATGCCGGAATTGGGCTGGGCATTTGGCTATCCGCTGGCCTGCGCGGTGATCGTCGCCAGCGGCCTGCTACCATTGTTCTGGTTCAAGCGGCGCGGCTGGTTCGATTGAGAGCCGGCGCGGAGTTTGAACCACCGCCGTGTTGTCGGCGTTGAGAAAGTGGCTGCGGCTGCCTAGATCAGAAGTAGCCGTGGTCCCGCCGCACCGTCATCACTGCACCGCTTCACCGAAGAGTTTGTCTCATGCGCCCTCACATCATCTGCCACATGGGCACGTCGATCGACGGCCGGCTTCATCCCAGCCGCTTCACCAAGCCTGCCGCCGGCATCGCGGCCGACGTGCTGCGTGCCCATTACGAGAAGATCCACGACGGCTTCAATGCCGACGGATGGATCATCGGTCGCGTCACCATGAACGAGATGGCCAAGGGCACCGAACGGCAGATCAAGAACCCGCCGAAGCTGCCGCGCGAACCGCATCTCGGCAACCGCGACGGCCGCAAGCTCGCGGTTGGCATCGATCCATCGGGCCGCGTGCATTTCGGCAAGGACAATGTCGGCGGCGATCACGCGGTCGCGGTGCTCGGCGAACAGGTCTCCGACGCCCATCTCGCCGAACTGCGCGAGGACGGCGCGTCCTACGTCTTCGCCGGCGCCAAAGGTGACGATCTGGCGGGTGCGATGGCGCAGCTTGCCGCCCTGTTCGGTGCGAAGACGCTGCTGCTCGAGGGCGGCGGCGGCATCAACGGCGCATTTCTCAAGCACGGGCTGATCGACGAATTCAGCACGTTGATCTTTCCGGCGGTCGATGGCGTCGCCGGATCGCAATGCATCGTCGACTATCACGGCCCGGACGGCGATCGTCCCGGGGCCGGCCAGTCGCTCCGCCTCACGCACTGCGAGACGCTGGAAGGCGGCATGGTCTGGCTGCGCCATGCGGTGGAGCGCGCCCCGGGCTGAGCCCCAGCGAATCCCGGCTTCCAGGCAGGCTGAGACGATCGCAGCAACCGAGATATCGCCGCGGAACATGGCCCCGTGGCTCTGGACTTGCTAAACAGTCATCCGTGGACGTCAGCTGAGGGGACGTGCGGATGAGAAAGTGGCGGCTGGAGCTTTGGTCCGAGCCCGGCAGCAACGGCGAATACCGCTGCCCGGTCTGCGAGACTGCGCTCGAGGTCTTCGATGGATCGATGCTGATCGCTTACCGGCTGACGGTTCAGCCGGAACGCCGCCTCCGGCCACCAGCGGGGCCACCCGGCCGCGTAACACGAGTGACCCCGCCCTAGCCGCGCTGGTGGTCCGACCCGCAGGCTAAGCAGATGACGATCTGACCAACGCCGCATTGCAATTTCATGACAACGCGCGAGCTGTCCCCGACATTCAGCCCGTGATCGAAAATTCATGAAACGTCGGATAGCGTGCGCCTCCGCTCGCTGCGGAGGGCGCAGCAGGCCTTGCAACAACCCGCTCCCGCAACCCGGCGCGCGGATTCGTCCGGCATCAACTCCCGGATCAATCGGGTTCGACCTGGAATCCATTCCGACATGCAGCGACGAAGAACGCGACGCCGCGCGCGACATGTGCGTCGATCTCCGGGTCGAGCGCCTTCAGATCCACCTCAAACAGCGCCCGCAGCAGCATCGGCACTGCGATGATGTCGAGGAACAGGCGCGCGGTGGTCGGCAGTTGCTTTGGCGAGAAGGCCGGCAGCCTGCCGAGTTCGTCGGACTGCGTCAGGTCGTGCAAGAGGTGCACGCCGAGCTCGGTGCTGAGTGCGCGCGCCCTGCGGTTGACGGTGGCGGCGAGATCGGGGAAGCGGTGYGCCTCGGCGATGGCAAGCCGCATCAGGCCGATCCGGTCGGCGTCGAACCCCCAATGCAGCAGGGTCGAGGCAACGCTGGTGAGGCGCTCCTCCACCGTCGCGCCGACCGGCGCATCCGCCTTGAACTCAGCGATGCGTGACAGGATGTCCCGTGTCACCACCTCGGTGAACAGCGCCCGCTTGTCGCGGAAGCGCGCATAGATCGTGCGTTTGCCGGAGCGCGCGACTTCGGCGATCTCGTCGATGCTCGCGCCTTCGAAGCCGCGCTGCAGAAAGACCCGGCGCGCCGCATCGAGGATGCGGGCGTCGACCTCGCCGGCGAGCTCCTTCGGCGGCCGCCCCGCGCGCACCTCGATTGCCTTCGCCTTGGGCGTCCGCGGCTTCCTCAAGGTACTGGTTGTCATTGCCTTCCCCTGGGTTCCATTGGCCGGTCATACCGGTAACGTCCGGTAATATAGTCCTATCACATCTAGTTGTAAATAGAACGGTACAGTTCCGTTCCTATTGACGCTGCGCTGCGGCAAGACTATTTGTCGCGGACAAACGGAACGGTTTCGTTCCCTTTTGCGCAGGCCTTGCAGACCTCGCTCACCAGCCAGGAGCAGCCATCATGTTCGAAGACACTGTTTTGGAGCGCGACCAACCGGGGCACGAAGCCATCGAGGGCGCGCCCTCGATTCCCGCCTCCCATGAGCCCAGCACCAAGTCCGACCGGCCGGAGATCACCGCGAAGATGCCGGCGCAGGAGCGTCCGGCCGCCAAACAGCCCACGCCGCCGGAAGCGATCGAGGAAGGCACGGGCGAGGCGCCGCGGCGCGGCTTCCTGCGCCGCCGCCCGGTGGTTTCCGCGATCGGCGCCGTGCTGCTCGCCGCCACGCTCGGCGGCGGGTACCTCTACATGGACTACACCGAGCATTTCGAATCCACCGACGACGCCTTCATCGCGGCACGGCAGTCGGCGCTCGCCCCGAAAGTCTCCGGTTACATCACCGCGGTTCCGGTCACCGACAACCAGCATGTCAAGGCCGGCGACGTGATCGCCCGGCTCGATGACCGCGATTACCAGGTCGCACTGGCGCAGGCCGAGGCCCAGGTCGCCGCCGCCCAGGCCAGCATCGAGAATGTCGATGCGCAACTCGACGTGCAGCAGGCGCAGATCGCAGCCAATCAGGCCCAGGTCGACCAGGCGCAGGCGGCGCTGACATTCGCCCAGCAGCAGGCGACGCGTTACCAGCATCTCGAGCAGACCGGCTACGGCACGGTGCAGAATTCCGAGCAGTACACCTCGCAACTGCATCAGCAGCAGTCCGCGCTGCTGAGCTCGCAGGCGCAGCTGAACCTGGCGCAGCGCCAAGTGGAATCGCTGAAGGCGCAGCGCAAGAGCGCGGTCGCCAACCTCGCCCAAGCCGACGCACAGCGCGACCAGGCCAAGCTCAATCTGTCCTACACGACAGTGACCGCCGCGCAGCCCGGCCGCGTCGTCAACCTCTCCGCGGCGGTCGGCCAGTTCGCCCAGGCCGGCACCAACCTGACGATGTTYGTGCCCGACCAGACCTGGGTCACCGCGAACTTCAAGGAGATCCAGCTCGACAAGATGCGCCCCGGCGAGAAGGTGACGATGCGGATCGACGCCTATCCCGGCCGYACCATCRASGGCCATGTCGAGAGCGTGCAGCCCGGCTCCGGCACCGCGTTCTCGCTGCTGCCGGCRCAGAACGCCACCGGCAACTACGTCAAGATCGTGCAGCGCGTGCCGGTGAAGATCGTGATGGACAACCCGCCGACCGACGTCGCGCTCGGCCCGGGCATGTCGGTGGTGCCSACSGTGCGGATCAATCCCGCGCCGTCGCTGWTCGAGCGYCTTGGCAGACTGTGATCGCAGGAGGCYGTCATGAGTGCAGCAGCAATCGATGCCMARAGCYTCCCKGYKCCSCGCGTCACCGTCAATCCSTGGCTGATCGCCATCGTGGTCGCGCTGGCGAGCTTCATGGAGGTGCTCGACACCACCATCGCCAACGTCGCGCTGCCCTATATCGCCGGCGGCATGGGCGTCAGCGAGGATGAAGCCTCCTGGGTGGTGACGAGCTACCTGGTCTCCAATGCCATCATCCTCACCGCCTCCAGCTTCCTCGCCAAGATGCTGGGGCGGAAGACGTTCTTCCTGATCTGCCTCGGCATCTTCACGGTGAGCTCGATCCTGTGCGGCTTCGCGCCGAACCTCAACGCGCTGCTGCTGTTCCGCATCCTGCAGGGCCTCGGCGGCGGCGGCATGGTGCCGGTGGCGCAGTCGATCCTGGCCGACGCGTTTCCGCCGGCCAAGCGCGGCCAGGCCTTCGCGGTGTTCGGCATCGCCGTSGTGGTGGCGCCGGTGGTCGGCCCGACGCTGGGCGGCTGGCTCTCCGACAATCTGTCATGGCACTGGTGCTTCCTGATCAATGCGCCGGTCGGCCTGTTCGCGATCGCCCTGATCGGGGCGGTGCTGCAGGAGCCCGCCAAGCCCAAGGACAAGTCCACGGACAAGTCCAAGGACCAGAAGCAGGACAATTCGTTCGATTTCATCGGCTTCGCGCTGGTCGCGACCTTCCTCGGCGCGCTGGAGGTGACGCTGGACCGTGGCCTGGAAGACGACTGGTTCGGATCGTCCTTCATCATCGCCTCAACGGCAGTCTGCGCCGTCGCGTTCGTGCTGATGATCCCGTGGGAGATGACCCGCCGCAATCCGATGATCGATYTGCGGATGGTCGCGAGCCGGCAATTTGGCGCGAGCTTCCTCGTGATGCTGGCGACCGGCGCGATCCTGCTCGCRACCACCCAGTTCCTGCCGCAGCTCGTGCAGCAGGATTTCGGCTACACCGCGACCTGGGCCGGCCTCGTGCTGTCGCCCGGTGGCGTGGTGACGATGGCGATGATGTTCGTGGTCGGCCGGCTCGCCGCCAAGGTGCAGCCGAAATACCTGATCATCCTCGGCGCGCTGGTCATCGCGGCCTCAATGTACAGCATGACCAATGTCTATGGCGATCTCGGCTTCTGGTACATGGCGCGCTCGCGCATGCTGATCGGCGTCGGCCTGCCCCTGATCTTCATTCCGATCATGGCGGCGTCCTATGACGGCATCCCGGCCGGCAAGACCGACCAGGCCTCGGCGCTGATCAACGCGGCGCGCAACACCGGCGGCTCGATCGGCGTCTCGCTGGTCTCCAACGTGCTGACGCATCGCGAGCAGTTCCACCAGAGCCGGCTGGTCGAGCAGCTGACGCCGTCGAGYCCGCAGTACCAGGACACGCTGCACCGGATGACCGACTTCTTCGTCGCCCAGGGYARYTCGCTGYTGCAGGCGCARCAGCAGGCGGTGCARTGGATCGGCCARCAGGTGCAGACCCAGGCCTCGTTCCTGTCCTACATGGATGCGTTCTGGGTCYTGATGCTGATCGCRCTSTCGGCRATCCCGCTGGCRCTGACCTTGCGCAACATCAAGCTCGGCGGCSCCGCRCCTGCKGCKCAYTGAGC